>PDWI01006965.1_pt1 | contig 24643 bp, 19 predicted proteins | sample 1430891 | NCBI WGS metagenome assembly PDWI01 (sample SAMN01162508, study PRJNA174530) | Oral metagenome, whole genome shotgun sequencing project. | biome: Marine environment; feature: Marine mammal; material: Swab sample of the gingival sulcus; isolation source: swab sample of gingival sulcus...
CTTTCTCATGGACCTCCTTTGTCTGGTGAAAATCGAACCGGGCTTTTAGCACGTCAAGTGTCTCTTAGCAACCGGTTCAAATTTCGGGGTCCATTATAATTTTTATGCAAATGGTGAAGTGTTTTTTCTTGACTTACTTTCTCATAGGCGACTTCGGTTTTTTAAATCCTTTTTTAAAAGAATCACAGCTTATCCAAGCACTCGGGCTGTTCGAGCTTTGGGGAGCACCGCAATCACTTGATTTTTAAAACTTTTAATACTTGACTTTGTATTTTTTATATGTGTATCAATTTCGACCATTTGGCAAGTTTTGCTTGAAATAATTTTAATGTAAAAGCTAACGACAAAAGGAGGAACTAAAACCACATGGATTAACCGTAATTTTGTGTGGTTTGATCCCTTTATCAGTAACGTATTTACTTTTATTTTTTTTCGCTTTAAGGATAGTTCGGATACGTAACATAACATCTTGTAATTATTTGAAAGGGAGTGGTACATTGTTGAAAAGAATCAATAAAGGAAAGAAAGAAAGGATCGACACACTAAATGCTGCAGCAATGCTTTTGTTGTCACTACTGTTTCTAACGAGCTGTATGGGAGGACCCAATGCACCTAATCCTTTTACTCAGATCATAAAAGAGCTTGGATCATTTGGTGAAAAATTTCAGCAAGATCTGGCAAAGTTTGCCAATGAACTCCCCAAATCCTTCCAGGTTGATGGTAAACAGGTAAACAGACAAACTCATCAGAATGACCTATCTAAATTAAGCGATGACCTGATTGCTTCAAATGACATCTCATCAGAAAGCGAAAGAGCCATCCTTACAGAGGCGCTTGTCGGTGGAACAGCCATTGGTATGGCTGGTGGTGCATTAGCAGGACAGCTCATCGGTGGATCAACTAAAGCAACACTTGCTGGTGCTGCCATTGGTGGGTTGGTCGGTGCCATTTCCGGGCGGGTCATTGGCATGAATCAAATCGAAGAGATAAGAGATTTACAACTTAAAAAAGAAAAAATGCAAAAGTTTCTTGATGCGGCAGAAGCGACCAATCAAAAAATTGCCAAAGAAAACGAACGCCTTGAAAAGCACGTTGACAGACTGATGAAAAAATCAGAAGAAAAACGAATGAAACTTGCCAAACAGGAGTTGAAACTTGTCAGGGAAAAGCAGAAAAAGGTCAAGCAATTGAAAGAAGACCGGAAGGGTATTTCTGAAGCGCTGCATACTGAGCAAAGAAAAGCGTATCAAAAACACCTTGATAAACTGGAAAAAGAAGATAAAAAACTGGACAAGGTTATCGCACAGCTTGACAGTATTGCCAAAACCGGCAGGATTGGTTATTTATAGACGTCATTGTTTCAAATCAGATGTGAATACCGGTCAGACAGCGGCAAACATGAAACAATAGAAGAGTTTGGAAGCCATGGAAAATTTTTTACTGGATCAACTCGTAAACAGTGAGAATGTCTTTATCGACATTGCGCTCACAACCGGGCACCTTCTGCTTCAATTGTGGGCTGACGGTGGCAGCACTTTCTATACAAGCCTTATTGTTGCTGGCGTTTTAGCGGCACTAACTGTCTTGGTCATTCGATTTATTGTCATCAATGTGAACAGGGCCTACAAATTCAGCCTCGGATTTTACATTGGCTGTTTTTTTGCCGCGTGCACAACTTTTGTTACGATAGTTCTCCTGTTTTCCCTGCAATATGCAGATCCGGTTGTCCGCGTTGCGATAAAAGGATGGGAGGCCTCTATTCATCTTGATCACAAGTGGGGCAAGAATACATTCCGGGATGCATATGAGGCAGTATATGCACTCAAGGACAGCAGCGGAAATCGACTTGAAAACTTCAGTAAATGTCCCCACCCGGACAAAGGTGGTTCAACAATACCCTTGAATTCAGATCAGTCAAAATTCGCCGCAATATCTGTCTACCTTGACAACAGCGTTAAACACTTTGATAAGAATATGCCGCTTCTCAGTTGGATACTCTGGGCTGACTCTGGAATGGCAAAGGAAGATATCTACCAGGATATGGAACGGGTTTTCGCCACAAACCCAACCTACAAAATGATAGATGCCATAACCATTGCCGGTAAGGAAATCGCAAATGTACTCAGTGGTCAAATCCAAAGAATTATCTGGTTAGGCCGGGGCGTTGCAGCCGCTCTATTTTTGTTTATCCAGTTGGCCATCGTTGGTTTGATTGCCTGGACAGCACTCAGGGATATCAAAGAAAATTTTAGAAAATAATATATTGATAACCGATTAATTTCGGTCACATGATAAGGGGAATAAATATGTCACAGAAAAACACACTGCTGATCGGGCTGGGTGGAACAGGCTGCGAAGTTGTCCGGGACCTTAAAAAGAAACTGCATGCTGAATGGCGAAACAGGGGAGCTGAAGACAAGCAGATCCCAGATGTCTTTGAGTTTAGGGATGACTACCATGGAGATGAAGTGATTTCTCGCATTGCCACTTTAAGTGTTGATTCTAATAAGGCAGATCTTGCTGGTGAAGGCAAGCGGGATCAATGGGTAAGCTTGGGTGAAAATATAACCCTCACAGGACGTGAGCAGGTTCTGATTGACAGTTCACCGGTACTTGATGTTGTTAAAGAGCCAGAACTTTATCCAGGAATACATCCCTGGCTTAGAAAAGAAAATGAAAAACAATTCCTTGACAACATCATAACCGGCCTTGAACCGTTTGTCGGGTGTAACCAAATTCGTAGGCTTGGGCGTCTAGCTTTAGCTAGCGGAAACAATGTCGACAAGTTTTTGACCGGTGTGGCCGGACGCCTTGATAAGCTATGCAGTAACCATGGGAAAGTTGAAGTGGATATCCATGTTACCGGTAGTATCGCAACAGGTACAGGTGGCGGAACAATGCTTGACATTGTTGCACAACTCCAGGCCTATCTCAGCCAACAGAATTGGACATACTGTCTCTATATCCATGCCTTTACCACTTCAGTGGATGTGGGGGATAAAGATGCAGGGCGATTTTATATCAACCAGTATGCAGCCCTTAAAGAACTAAATGCATTTAACCGTTCTATTTACAAACCCTGGGATATCAATAACCCACCTGAACCCAAACGGCTCTCTATTAAACCAGCAGAGGCCAACCCGAAGGATGACACAACATGCGATCTCAAACAGACTTTTAAGTCCGTTTTTTTAATAACTGAAACCACTGACAATGGTATCAGAGTGGACTTAAGTCAGCAAATTGATAATGTTGCCGAACTGCTTTTTCAGATTGCCGTAAGGCAACTGGGGGATATACCAAAAGAAGTTCGAGATGCCCTTTCTAATGAAGATAGACCTGAAACCACGGATGAAGGTTTTGAGGGTGTTCGTTCACTCAAATTTGCTTCTTATGGGGTGCATCGGGTGGTTATTCCTGAAACAAAGATACGCCAAAAATTATCCACTGCCATTGGCCTACAATTCACACTCCAACTACTGCACAATAATTGGGTCAAAACATTTCTGGATGATTCTTTATCATTTTCCGGAGAAAGCTTTGTCGGGGGAATGGTGAAGGCCTGGGAAATTCATAAAGGTGATTTGTGGTTAGACCGGGCAACCGGGGACACAAAGTATCCTGAAGAACAGAACTTTAAACCCTATCAGTCAGATTGGAAACTCAAACTGGCAGAAATAGCCGACGAAACGACAAAGCAGCAGTCTTATAAAGAAATGCAGCAATGGATATCAGCGTTTAACAAAAGCGCAGAGGAATACTGGGATGAAGGGTTCCGGATTCTCGGTGATAAAGGCGGCGTAGAGCGCTATTTTACCTATCACGGCAGCCATGCAGAGTTAGAAAAACGAGCAACCAGGACCGCTTCCCACATAGAAAAAAATTTGTTTGATAACATGGTAAATGGTGTTGAGGGATATACTGTTCAAAATCTGCCTGAAATGGTTGATTCTCTCATCAAGCGTATAGAAAATGAAAATGCGGATTTTTCCAAACGGATGTCCGGATATGAAAAACTATATAAAGCTGCCGACAAAAGACGGGGTAAGTTCAGGGATGAAATCAAAAAAATTGGTAAAGTCGCATATAAATTAAGCGGCAAAGCTGTCCGCCTTTTTGGAAAATACCAGGCAGAATCTGAAAATTATTACTCGAACCGTACATATGAGCGGGCAGCAAAGTATGGTATGGATTTTTGTAACGCCATTCTTGAAAAATTACGGACACTCCACAAAGAGGTCGGAGAGTTCAAGCTGAATATCGTGACTCTTAAAGATAACCTAACTACGGAACTGGAACGTGATCCTATTGAACCGACTGGCATCGAATACCTTGTTGACTGGAAAGAAATAGGTGATTCCATTCAGACACGTTTTGTATCAGACAGAGAGAATCTTGATATAAACCGGAATCAAATTTTCACAGAATTGGAAGAAGAGCTGAAAGAAAGGAGTAAAGAGTTTCATGCCTATAACAAGACCATGAAGGTGGATGAAAAAACCAAGACAGTAAAAGGAACGTTGCCAGATATTGTCCGCAAGCTCTCATTGGAATACAGCCGCATATTTCATGATGATATTGTTACGAAGAACCCTGATTTCAAACCATTTTTCGGCAGGAATATTGTTCAGGAGCTCTTTGAGGGACATCGTGAAATGACGCCTGCCTTAAAGAATAAGCTTGAAGACTGGATTAAAAAATCCAGCCCTATGATTTCTTTTGATTCAGGTCAGCCATGGCAGACCTTGACCAAGCCAGGTCCCCTTAAGCGTCGCCTTTTTCTTCTTCCTGCCTGTAAACATGTTAAAGATGAATTCCGAGAAAATATCAAGAACACAGCAAGTGATATTTCTGGAAATGATGAAGGAAACATGTTTATCAAAGATATGAAAGAAGAGCAGTGCCCTAATGAAATCAGCATAATGACACTTACTTACTTTTTCCCTGCCAGGCTGACCCGGGTTGTCTCTGCATTGAAACGAAAATATGACACTGCCATGGTGAAAAAAGAGGAAGGACGCTTTAATTATTTTCAGTGTCATACAGAAAGCCTGCAGTTTCCCGATCTATTGTTGCCGAACCGTGCTGAAGAGCTTAAGAACAGACTCCCCTGGGTACTTACGGCTACCGCAATGGGGCTGATGCAGCTACCAGATGAAATTGATCTTCCCGTTTATTTTGGTACACGTGAGGATGATCTTAGTCCCATAGAAAACAGGATAGAAACAGGCATTACTCTCCTTCAGGACAATAAAGCACGTATCGAATGGACTAAAAAGCAATACGATGTTGACGTTTCTCTCGAACTTGAAATGTTATATTCAGATTATGCTGAGCATTTCAAAAGGGAAAGCGGTCCAAAGGTGGAGGAACTGACTAAAAATCAAACCGATGCAGACCGTATTGAAACAGCTGAAAGAGTGCTGGACGAATTTAGAAAGCGTGTATTTTTGCTGGCGAAAAAAAATGAGCAGGATGAAACGTATAACAAATTTGTTCAGGCGATTGAAGACGCCAGAAACATTGTTATTCCCCAGTTAAAAGAACAAATATAGTGAGATAAAGGAGCTGTTCAATGGGTAAGGAAATTGTTTATCGTTGTACCAACAGAAGCGGCCCGGACGGGTCATGCGAGTACGCTGAGGATGAAACGCTAATCCCTGACTCAAAAGTGGAAAAAGACAATGATGGCAACCCCATATGCCCGGGTGAAACCGTATTTGGCGAACCCTGTGGAGCGATTCTTGAGGAGGTCACACCACCATCACGACCTATTATTCCCATTTTGATTGGGGCGGGTGCCGTGGTCATAGCCGCACTGGGCTATTTCATTTACATTATTTTTCTAAATGGCAGTGCCGTATTGGATATCAAAACTGACCCGATTACCCTAATGCCGGGAGAATCGGCAAAAATAGAATTCTCCAATAAAGGGGATAAGGCACTTAAAATCAAAGAGGTGACATTTTCATCAAATCTTTTTTCACGTGAGTCAGATGAGAAAATTCCCAAAGTGGCACCTGAAGAAACAGGGAGTATCCGCGTCATATTATCACCTGATGTCAATGAGAATATTACAGGAACCGTCACATTGGATACCAACGGGGCTGACGAACCTGTCACCATTGAGATCACCGGTGTCGTCGATCCCTGGAGTGTTTTTGATCGGTTAAGCCGTAATTCTAGAATTTTAAAACCGGAGTAAATAATATGAAACATATGCGACCTCTCCTATATCTGTTTGCCGGCCTGCTGATCTCATGTTTATTACCTGTACAGGGAACAGCAGCCAATTACAGTTCCATTCTCTCCTCCATGCAGGTGAGGCAGGGTCCGCTTGAAGCCGCGCAGCTTGAATCAAAGTCCTGTCTGGGCGAGCGTTTGAACGGTTTTCTTGAAATCAACAATTGTTCCCCGGACATTGCAGAACTTGCCGAAGCAGAAAACCATGATCGGAAAGCACTTTTTGAATTGATGGCAGCCTCGCTTGGAAGTGATGCCAAGAGTGTCGGTGTTGAATGGGCAAAAAAACGTCATGCCAGATATGTTCAGGGAGTGATGCGTCAAATCAAGTTGAAAAGTGGTAGATTCACCTATTGGAACGGCATTCTACCTCATCCGGATGAAATTGATGTGGCTCGCCTCCTGACAAAACAATATGCCAAGATCTATTCGGAACCCTCCACTTCCAGCAGCGTTGTCCGGGACAATCTGCCGTTATACGAGGCATTTGGTGTGGTTACCAGAAAAGAGGCTAACGGCAGGGTCTGGTATCAGATTACCGAAGAGTATGTCCCCAAACAAAGATCTGCCGAATGGAATCCCAAAACGATTGGCTGGATAGCAGACAAGGATGCAATCCCATGGAAGCGTGCTCTGGTCATGCGTTTTACCAGCCCTACCACCCGGAAGCCATCTATCTTTTTCAAAACAGATCAGAATGTGCTTAATCTATCCCAAAAAGAACTGCCCCAGCGTCAAAGAGAACTGGATGCACTGTATGCGGATTTTGATGCCGGCCTTGTTAAAAACTCATCCGGTGCTGTGGCAATAGAGCCTTCAGTGGGCAGTGAGCAGCAGCAGATGGTTATGTATCCGGTGCTTGATTATTACGGATCAAACAACGCTAAAGAAGCATATATTGACGGTATATTTTCACGAATCCTTGGGGTGGCTGCCCAAACAAGAGGCAATGACAGCTCAAACAGAACGCTCAAAGGGAGTGTGCCTATAGATATTGTCTTTGTTATGGATTTGACGAATTCCATGAAACCATATCTGGAAAAACTTTTGTCAGCCATCAACAGCTTTGTGAGGGAAGTGGGTAACCAGGATATCCGTTTTGGTTTTATCGGATTTCAGGATAAAAACAAGAAATTTGACTATACAATCAAACCTTTTACGAAAAAGGTGCTTCCACCGGGTGAGTTTGCAAGGCTTTTAACTAAAATCAGTGCACGTAGTACTGCGGTCAAGTCTGATGATATCCCCGAGGCTGTTATGGAAGGTGTTAACCTGGCTCTCGATTCCCGACAATGGCGGGAAAAAAGCGCCAAGTGCATATTTCTGATAGGAGACGCACCGGGAAGAGAAGACACGTTCACTTTAAAAGAGTTACAGGATAAGTCCTATACCAGGCAAATTCCCATGATCTCCTTTTATATCCATAGTTCTAAAGGTTCAAAAAAGTATAGCAAGCAAGGAAAAAAGCAATATCGTGAACTATCCGTCACCTGGGAGGGTGCATACGGTACCAGTAACAAAATTGAACATCTGAAGGCAATTGATGGTGGATCTTATGATGACTTTGAATCAAAGGTATATTCTAAATTCCAGGAGGCGACAACAACTTTTGAAGAAATAATCGCAGGTGTTGATCCCAATAGTATCAAAGCAGATGATTCGCTTTCTTACCTGATCTTCCAGCAGGCGGCCCTTTTACTTGCCGATCCTTCCATGCCTGATAAGTCAATTATCGGCTGGGTTGCCGACAAGGTTCTGGATAATCCGGGAAGGGAAGCACTTGCCCCCATGGTCCTGCTTAATGAAACGGAATTGGATGAACTGGAGCAGCGGGTGAGAGAGTTGAAAAATATCGGCGAGATGGCCCTTCGTGGAGATAATAGCACTACCTTAGATTTCTTTGATCTGGTGGACAAAAATACCCGATTTACCATTGTGGACCCCTCAGCAGTTGACTTCCGGGATGCATTTGAAGCGCCATTAGGTATAGATTCTCTTCCATATCAAAGCCTGATTATGAGGACGACAAGAAATGAGTTTGAAAATGAGCATAATGTGAAAAACTTTATTGAAGCCATGGCCAACAAGCTTCGCCATTATGAGGATCTCAAACGTCAACTCGGTAATCCGGATGTCTGGAAAAAACTGAGCACCGGTACAAGCGAACGTGACCGGGTCGTCGGAGTGGAGCTTGACCAGCTTCCCTGATCCATGGCAGATTATGGTTCAAGACGCCTTCTGCTTGAAGGTGTCGAAAAAACACTGGGGGATTCGGAGTGCAGTATCTCCATCCGGATTCCCCGGTTTGAACTGAAAAAAGGGGAGATTGTAGCCATTGTCGGCAAGAACGGCTCCGGTAAAAGTACGATGCTGGATATGATCGCCATGCTGTTGAGACCGGACAGGGCACGCCGCTTTCTGATGTATACCGAAGACGGGCACACTGCGGATTTATACCGGATGAAGGGCCACCAGATTGACCGTTTACGTCGACATTATCTTGCTTATATACTTCAACGCGGTGGTCTACTTGACTTTTTAACCATAAAACAGAATATTTTTCTGATACAGCGGCTCAAAGGCGGTAAACAGATAGATCCCCAAGAGATAATTGATTCCTTGGGGATTGAGAAACTGCTTCATAAAAAACCAGGCCGCCTTTCCGGTGGAGAGCGTCAGAAAGGGGCCATTGCCAGGGCTCTTGTGCAGCAGCCCGATATCATTCTGGCAGATGAGCCCACCTCTGCTATGGATTCTAAAAGTGCCGGCCGTCTGATGAAAATATTTACCCAACGAACAAAATCATTTGGCGCAAGCCTGATCCTGGTCAGCCATGATCCGGATCTTGTTAAAACTCATGCAGACAGGGTATACCGGTTTCAACTGCCGGAAAAAGAGGATAAACGCCTTATCTCCACCCTGTATGATGATACTGTATCTGGATAATTCAAAGATGGTAATCCGTGATTTCATCTATATAGCCATTCTTTCGGTTAGAGATATCCTGCATGAAAAACTACTTTCCTTTTGTATGGTATTGTCCCTGGGTGCCATTTTTGCCCCTTTGATCATCCTGCTCGGATTGCAGAAAGGAATCATCGGGAATATGTATGATAAACTGAAAAGTGATCCGGAAAGTCGTCTTGTCCGGCCCAAATTCATTTCCCAGAGCCCTCTTCCCCAAAAAGTGCTGAAAAATATCGAAGACACATCAGGCGTATTCATCCCGTCAGCCCACTCTCATTTGCTGCTGGATATAGACGGACTGCTGGATTCCAAGGGTCGGCCCAAGCCGGTTAACGCGGTTCCTGCGATTAAAGCAGATCCCTTTATTGCAGCATCAGCGCCTGATTTTGCAGAACACAAGAAGTGGGTTGTAATTTCCGAACCGCTTCGCAAAAAAATGAATTTAAAAAAGGGGCAGTTCCTGACCATTCTGTTGAGAAGGACGGTAACCACGGGGTGGCCGGAAGAAATCAAGTTTAATTGCCTGATTGCCGGTGTGGTTCCTGAAATCCTCATGATCGAGAAAAAAATATTTCTTCCTTTGAATGTATTCAATGATATTTATCGCTGGAGAAAAGGGTATGCCGCACCCAAACTGGGCCTGCCGGGAACTCAGCACCAAATGGTGACCCCGGAATATGACGGTGCTCTGACAAGTTTTGATTCAACACCACCTGATGATGAGGTCTATAACCGGATGCTCGCCGGAAGACTGCCTTTTAGCTCAGCACCCCATGTATGGGAAAAAGATGGATGGCGTCACCAGGAAAAAGAGCAGTTTCTCTGGCAGACCATAAACAGCACAATATTTAAAAAAGATATTCAGGTGTTTGTAAACCGGCATCTGGATTTAGGCTTTTCACCCCAAGTAACCCCCTATATCCGGGATCTGTACCTTAAACATGATGCTAACGGCTCTGCGAAACGCTGGAAACTGACTACGTTGCCGGAAGCTTTTTCACCACCCTGGCAGCCGGATGAAATGCCTGTCCTATTTATTTCTATGGAGGACAAAGATATAGGGGGTGTCTCCCGTGTTACGTTGACCACCGGTCTTGAGGACAACAAGGCAAGTATTCCGGTAGTTCTTAGGTCTTCCACGTATGTGCAGCCGGGTTATATTGCCGCCAGCCATCATCTGGCAGGATTATTTCGATCTGCCAAGCGGCAGGGAGCCATATATGACAGTAGCAAAAAACGCTTTTTCCTGAAATTTGAACACCAGATCCGATACTTCAGGGCCTATGCAGATTCCATTGATACTTTAGAGTCCTTGGTTGAACTGGTTATAGAAAAAGGGAAAAAAATGGGCGTCAGGGCTATGGAGGAACCTGTTTCCCGACTTGGAGAGGTGCAGCGGATCCGAACCATATCAGCGCATATGGAAAAGGTCTATATATTGTTAGCCGCTATTTCCGCTGTCGCAACCATATTTGTCATTGCAGCATCCGTGTTCGCCACAGTACATCGAAAGCGATCTGATCTTGCCTATTTAAACATGCTTGGGGTTGCTAAGAAAATGATCGTTTTCTTTCCTTTTGTAAAAAGCATGCTGCTTATTTCAGGTGGTGTTACCCTGGCATTTTCCGCCTACCTAATATTTGGTTATGTCTCCTCTCCCTGGTTTGTTGAATTGCTGGGACCAACCGCATCGCTTACCCGGTTAGGGCATGAATATGTTGGCATCATTATCAGTGCAATCGGCCTGTTAGGCAGTGTTACATCCCTGTTGGCTGCCGCTTCTGTCGGCAGAATAAAATCAGAAAGGTATGTTCATGAATAAAACAAATAAAATTTTTATATGCTCAAGTTTTGTCATTCTATTTTTCTGTAGTCACAACTCTGTTTTTGCTGAAGCACCGGACAAATTTGAAGTGCTTCTTCCCGGCAATATCCCCCTTGCCTTTCAGGCGGTCTATCTTGGCATTGACGGGGAAAAGGTTTTTGGATCAAAAAGGATCAAGCTGGGATCACGACAGGAAGATCCCGGGTACGATGCACAACTTGTTGATACGCTTCTTGCTGGTTCATTCACCGGAAAAAGAAACGGCAGACTGGACTGGTTCTATTATCTTGGGAAAACTGAAGTTGAACGGCGTCAATGGAGTGCTGTAATGCGCTGGTGGGATAAAGAAAGCGGCCGTAAGTCCATCACCCCTGAAGACAGCTCAAAGTTGCCACAGACCGGCAATTCCCTTTCTGAAATATATACATTTATCGAGGCGTTGAATACCTGGATGATAAAACAGGATAAAGAACGGCTTCCTACATATAGAAAATCCCGAGCCTTTTGCCGTCTACCCACAGAGACGGAGTGGGAATTTGCAGCCCGGGGTGGCATCGTGGTCTCACCAGAGGTGTTTGACCGGCCGTATCCCACTGTAAATGCCAATGGTCAGCAGCAGCTTGGTGGATTTGAGTGGTTCAGTTCGACATCGGGCAACAGGGCAAGAGAATGCGGGTCAAAACATCTTAGCGCAAATCCGGTCGGCCTCTATGATATGCTGGGCAATGTCGCGGAGCTGACCTTAAGTCTTTTTGGTCCTGAGTATCAACATGGCAGGTTTGGACATTATGTAATCCGGGGAGCCAACTTCAGCACGGACCAAAAGGATATAACAGCCTCTGTCCGCACAGAGTATTTAACCCATACAAAAAAAGGCGATATCTACAGACCCCAAAAAGTGGGGTTCAGGTTGGCACTGAGTACACGTATTTCTGCTACGGACCAGATGAACGATGAACTTGATGAGGCGTATGACGAATATGCAAGAACAAAAGGGTTGACCCGGCCTGGTGCTTCTGGAAAATCAAGCCCTGCCCGGCAATCACTTGAAGACCAGATCGAACGATATAAGGAGGAACAAAAGCAACTGAAACTAACCAATGAAAATTTGGAAAAAAGACTTCGCCACCGTACTAATGAGTACAATAGGATAAAAAAAGATTTGGTATTGAAAAACGATAAAGTAAATGATCTAAGCACTGTAATTCGACAGAAAGATCAACAAATAGCAACCCTGAAAAAGCAGTCTGTTATAAAAGAGGCGTCAAAAAAGACAAAAAGTGTTCTTGAAAGCAAGAACAGGCAGATAGAGCGGTTTCAAAATGAAGTGTTAAATCTGAAAGGGGTAATCTCAAATCAGAAATCAGCGGTTGTAAATATTGAGGATATGAAGCAGGAGTTAGCCCGGCTCAAACAGGAAAACAAAGATCTGAAAATAAAAACCAGAAAGTCAGCCAATGACATTGAGGCAAATATCAGCCGGGTCAGACATTCGGAAAAAAAGCTGCTGGAAGCATTTATACGGATGGCCAGTTATAATCTGTTCAAAGCATATTACAATTTAGAAAAAATTGCAATAAAACGTAAAAACGGGCTTCCGTCAAAAACCTGGAAACTGAATCGGTTAGAGGCAGAGGACATGCTGAAAGACTACCGGATAAATATCAGGAAAATGGTGGATCATACCGAAGCATCCCTTTTTAAGGAAGTCAAAACAGAAATTATACACTGGTTTAAAGACCAAATGGTGGATGAAAAGCAAATCCAGAGCCTTGATCTTGTAGAGCGCCATGTAAAGGAAATGAGAAACGGACGGTTTCTTAAGTTAGATGAACTTTATGACAGTCTGCTCACTGAACCGGAAATGAAATAGACCCTTTAGGAAACAGGAGAAAAATGATGAATGGTTTTAATTTTTTTTTTAACAACACTATTAATTGGTTGTCTTGTGATCGCGTTGACTGGATGTACATATTATAAACGGAAAACGACTATAGAAACAGATATCTCCGTAATAGAACAGGGTATTAAAAAAGAAACTGACGACTATGTCGCTTTAAAAAATAAAAATGACAATCTGGCGAACACCAAAGATCAATTAGAGTCAGATATAGCAAATCTGGAAGCTCAAAAAAAATCCCTGCAGGAAAAGCTCAATGTGTTGGAAACACAACTGAGTCAACAAAGCAGACCACAAGCTGAAGCGTGTGGACAATTGTGTCAGGATGTAAAAAATTTAAAAAAGAAAATCGCAAGGCTGGAAAAATCTATTGAGCAGAAAACTTTGCAGCTCGAAAATAGGTAAAAAAAACAGCAACCTGGTAAGGAGCCTAAGAGCCTGTTTGATAATTAGGGGATCGAAGCGAAATCTCATGAAAATGAGAACCAATTTTCACAAATTTTGTGTTAATAGCCGGAGTATTGACATAAAATTTGGGGGAATTGGGGCCATTTTCATGGGATTGCAGCCGATTCATCAATTATCAAACAGGCTCTAAATGAAAAGACATCTTTCAAAGGCAGTGTAAATATTCGAGTTAGTCATTTTTCAGGTTGATGTGAGTAACGCCCTAAAATTTTGCTCCGAGGATAAACCCAAGCGTCTTTGATGGGAACAATCACCGTCCCTTTCTTTGGGGTAGCGCCTAATTTACCAAACAAGCTCTCAGAATCAGTAGATCGCAGGTCGGAAGCCGGAAGAGGAAGGTCGACCTCCGGTCTTCCGTCTAATTTCTTCGATAGGTCGGACCGCTACGCGCTCCGACCTATCGTCCGCCGGATGAGCTACGCTCCATTAGGCTTGACAGCCGAAGCGCATAAGCGGTCCGACCTATCAAGCCCAATGGAGCCGACTGCGGTGGCAGGTGACCGCAAACTCCGCTATGCTCCGCTTTGCGGCCCCTCAGCCATCCTCGCGGCTCATCCGGCCATAACCTTTTTGTCATTTGACACGACATTTGCGCGTACTGTATTAAAAAGAAAATTTTATTCATTCAGTGCCGGGCCATTTCTTCGGCTGCCCGAAATAAAGATCAAAACTAGAGGCCGGAACATAAGGATTGACAAGTTATGGAAGAGATCACAAAGCAGATAGAGACCGCCCACCTTCTGGTGAACCGTATTCGCAGTGAGGTGGGCAAAACCCTGGTGGGTCAGGAAAAACTGGTTGACGGCCTGTTGACAGGTCTGCTCACCGGCGGGCATGTGCTCATTGAGGGGGTGCCGGGCCTTGCAAAAACCTCGGCGGTCAAGGCGCTGGCCGCAGCGGTTCAGGCAGATTTCAAACGCATTCAGTTTACCCCGGATCTTTTGCCTGCGGATTTGACCGGCACCGAGATCTACCGGCCCAAAACCACAGATTTTGTCACCCGTAAGGGGCCGTTGTTCAACAATATTATTCTGGCCGACGAAATCAACCGGGCCCCTTCCAAGGTGCAGTCCGCACTTTTGGAGGCCATGGAGGAAACGCAGGTGACCATCGGCGACACCACCTATGCCCTGCCTGCCCCCTTTCTGGTGCTGGCCACCCAAAACCCCATTGAGCAGGAGGGCACCTATCCGCTGCCCGAGGCCCAGGTGGACCGCTTCATGCTCAAAGTGCTGGTGGAATATCCCAGCCGGACCCAGGAGCTTGAGATTCTTAAAAAGACAAGTTTTGCCTTGGCAGAAGAGATCTCACCGGTTATCTCCTGTGAGGATCTTGCCGGATTAAAACACCTGGTGGATCAGGTGTATGTGGATGAAAAACTCAAAGAATATATCGTCAGTCTGATCTTTGCCACACGAAATCCGGAATCCTGCAGCATGCAGACCGGTCATTATATTGAGTTCGGGGCATCCCCCAGGGCAACCATTTTCCTGGCCAAGGCGGCAAGGGTTACTGCATTTCTTGCAGGGCGGGCCTATGTTACGCCCCAGGACATAAAACTTGCCGGACCTGATGTACTGCGCCACAGAATCCTGCTCTCTTTTGAAGCCGAGGCTGAAGAAATTTCAACCGATCAGGTGGTGGCGGATCTGTTCGATTCCGTAGAAGTACCATAAACAATCGTTACAGGTGATCATAAAATGATTCCTGCCCATATTATAAAAAAGATCAAGCAGATTCATATAAGGTCCCGGAAAACCGTCAACACCCTGATGGCAGGGCAGTACCGGTCTGTGTTCAAAGGTTCGGGCATTGAGTTTGAAGAGGTGCGCGAGTACGCCCCGGGTGACGATGTCAAGGCCATTGACTGGAATGTTTCGGCGCGTACGGGAAAGGTATTTGTTAAGCTTTTCAGGGAAGAACGGGAATCCATTGTCATGCTGCTCATTGATATGAGTGCGTCTCTCTATTTTGGAACCCATTCGGGCAGCAAACTTGAAAAGGTGGCGGAGCTGGCATCGGTGCTTGCGTTTAACGCCATTAAAAACAATGACAAGGTGGGCGTGATTTTTTTCACGGATCAGGTGGAAAAGTATATCCCGCCCAAAAAGGGCTCGGCCCATATCTGGCGGGTGATCAAGGAGATTTTCACCTTTGCGCCCAAGGGCCTGGGGACGGATATTGCCTGTGCCCTGGATTTCATGGCAAAAATAAGCAAAAAGCGCAGTTTTGCCTTTGTGATTTCCGATTATCTGTGCCCTGAGTATGAAAAAAGCCTGCGCCTTTTAAACCGGCGGCATGAGGTGGTGGGGATGCGTGTGTTTGACGAGGGCGCGTTTCATTTGCCCTGTGCCGGTATTGTGCGGGTAAAGGATTTTGAAACCGGGGAAGAGAGATGTATGGATGCGGGCAGCAAAAAAATGCGGCAATGGTATACAGATCAACGCCGGAAACTCCATACCCTGACAGAATCGGTGTTTACCAAAGCCCGGGTTGATCTTGTGGATGTCACCACGGCGGACACGGTATCTGATGTGTTGACCCGGTATTTCATGCTTCGGGAGAGCAGACGCTGATGCTTGAAGATATTCATGATATACGGCCGCCGGTGATGACCGGCATGGACCCGGTACTGGTCCGGGGGCTTCTTTGGGGTGCAGGGGCAATTGTGCTTTGTGTGCTGGTTACCTTGATCATCCGGTACTGGCTTAAAAAAAGAAAGCACAAAACCGATCAGGCCCACGCCCTTCCGTTGCTGTGCCCATACGAGACAGCGACCCGGGATCTGGGACAGTGCATGGCTGGTTTCAGCCAGGATGCCAAAATGTTTTATTTTGAACTGGGCCGTATTGTGAAAGCCTATATTTCAGGATCCTTTCAGATCAATTGTTCCGAAATGACCTCCCAGGAGATGGCCAGGGCTGTAAAAGATATAAATGTGCTTGATACCGGGCTTAAAACGGAATTGATGCAGTTCCAGGACCGGTGTGATCCCATCCGTTACATGCCTTTAGGCGCCCAGGGTGATCTGGAGGCCAGGCGTATGGCCCAGGATCTGGCCCTTGCCGGCGGCCTTGTGGAGCGGATTGAACAGATGATCGCAGAAACAGCAGCAAAAGAACATGTGGAGGATGCCTGATGTTTCGATTTGCCTCTCCCTGGTTTCTACTGCTGCTTATCCTGCCCTGGATCTGGCTGCTGGTTCATACGCTCCAACATAGCAGACGGTTTTCGTTTAAGTGGCTGTCTAAATCCCCGGGCCATAGTCTGCGGGTGTCAAGTCTGACCGGGACTTCCCGGGTGCCTTTCAGTTTTGCCGTTTGGGCCACCCATGTTATGCCCCTGGTAAAGGTGGTGGCGTTAACCCTGATGATTATGGCCCTTGCCAGGCCCCAGGCCGGAGAACACAAGGTCAACGTGGAGACCAAAGGGGTGAATATTGTTCTGGCCCTTGACCTGTCCGGATCCATGGAAGCCCTTGATTTTAAACGTGATGGAAAAATTGTCACCCGCCTTGACGCGGTCAAAGGCGTGGTTTCCGATTTTATTATGAAACGGGAAGGGGACCGTATCGGCCTTGTGGTGTTCGGTACCCATGCCTTTACCCAGGTTCCGTTGACAAGGGACTACAACACCATTGCATTCATGCTGGATCATCTCAAGATCGGGGCTGCCGGACCGAGTACAGCCATTGGCGATGCCCTGGGCATCTCCCTGAAGCGCCTGGAAGATATACCAGCCAAGTCGAATATGATTATCCTGCTCACCGATGGTAAGAGCAATGCCGGAGAACTCTCCTGGCAGGAGGCGGTGAAAATCGCAGCCCAGAGAAAGATTAAAATCTATACCATTGGTGTGGGCGCCAGGGGCAAGGTGCCTTTTCTTGTGGACGGGCTCTTTGGCAAACAGTATGTGTACCGCCAGGTGGATATGGACTGGGATGCCCTGGATTCAATGGCCACACAGACCGGAGGCTCTTTTTTTAAGGCCAAGGACACTGACAGCCTTGCATCCATATACAAGATGATTGATTCCATGGAAAAGACAAAGGTCAAGGTGGACAAGTGGGTGGATTACAAGGAGCTTTATACCCTGTTTTTGATCCCGGGACTGCTGCTTTACCTTGTATGTCTGAGCTTTGGCAGCACAAGACTTCTGGAGGTACCTTAGGGGATTAATAAGGATGTATCTATGAAATTTGACCATCCACATATTCTGTTTTTTTTGTGGGGACTTCTGCCTTTGGCAGGAGTGTTGGTGTACGGAATTTTCCGGCACAAAAAGATCCTTGCCCGGTATGCGAAAGCACCCATGTTTGATCATATCCTGCCGGGCTTTTCCTACGGCCCCAAATGGGTCAAAGCGGTTTTGAGCTTACTGGCGATGGGGTGTGCCGTGGTGGCCCTGGCAGGCCCTTTAGCCGGGTACCGCTGGGAGAAGACCACCCGGAAAGGGGTGGACATCATGATTGCTTTGGACTGTTCCCGCAGCATGCTGGCCCAGGATGTCTCCCCCACACGATTGACCCGGGCCAAACGTGAAATCATTGACCTGACCCGGTTGATGCATTCGGACCGGGCAGGGCTTGTGGCCTTTTCCGGTGCTGCGGTGCTGCAATGTCCGTTAACCCTTGATTACAACGCATTCGGGATTTTCCTTGATGCCCTGAACCCGGATTATCTGCCTGTGGGGGGGACGGATTTGACCGCCGCCCTGGAGAGCTGTTACAACGGATTTGATTGGGCATCCACTGCGGAAAAAGCGATCATCCTCATCACCGATGGTGAGGATACCGCCGGTGATGACGCTGCATTAACCAAGATGGTGGAGAAATTTGCCCAAAAAAAAATCCGTATTTTCGCCATCGGGGTAGGAGATCCGGCCGGCGCACCCATTCCGGCTAAGGGCGGCGGGTTTAAAAAGGATGGTACAGGTACGATTATTTTGTCAAAAGTGGACGAAACCATGCTTAAAAAAATTACGGCCATGACTTCGGGCCGGTATGTGCGGTCCGTGGCCGGGGACATGGACCTTGAACAGATCTATTCCGGGGATATCCTGGGCACCATGGCGCGAAAAACGTTGACCCAGGGCCGGAAAAAGGTCTGGGAAAAACGGTTTCAATGGGCCTTACTGCCCTGTGTACTGCTGTTGCTTGCTGAAACTTGCTTTCCCCATAGACCGGTCAGAAAACGCGGTGTTAAAGGCGGGCGGTCATTGATTTGTCTGGCCATCGCCCTGGGGTTTATGGTGCCGGGGCTTGCCAGAGCCGGATTGTGGACCTCTCCGGTTAAGCAGGGGATGCAGGCCTGGGAGAAGCAACAGTTTCAGCAGGCAAAAAAGCATTTTATTGACGCCCAGCTTGAAAACCCGGATGACCCACGTCTGTATTATAATATCGGCGCTGCTGCCTATGCCGCCGGTGAATATGAACTGGCTGAATCCAACTTTGCCCAGGCGGTGAATGCAAAGAACAGGGAACTTAAACACAATGCCTTGTATAACCTTGCCAATACCCATTACCGTCAACATCATCTGGATAAGGCCATTGAAGAGTATCAGAACCTGCTCAAGGAATTTCCCGAAGATACCCAGGCCAGAGAAAATCTCGAATTTGTAAAGAAAAAGCTTGAGGAGAAAAAAAAGCAGCAGCAAGATCAGCAGAAAAAAGATCAGGATAAACAGGATAAAGACAAGACGGATCAGCAGAACAGCCCGGATCAAAAAGATCAGTCTCAAAAACAAAATCAGGGTCAGGGTCAGGATCCTGAACAGGATCAGAAAAAACAGAGCGATAAAAATCAGCAAAAAAAGTCTGAACAAAATATCCCGCAACCAAACCCGCCCCAAACGGATCAGGCTGAACGGAATCAGGATATGGCGGTAACGGGGGCCAAGGCCCAGGCTGCCCAGGCTGAAAAAAACGCAAAAGGGCAAAAGACAGAGGATCACATACAGCAGGCACAGTCAAAAATGCTTGAAAACCGGCTCAACCGCCTGGAAGATAAACCCGGCATGGCCCTGATTCCCCAAACCGGAGTACGAAACAATGATAAAGACTGGTAATTTTACGATACGAACACGAACATATCTTCATTGGGCAGTCTGGACAATTGTCTTGCTGCTGTGTTGTCTGCACAGCACAGCCCTTGCTTTTACTGCCACAGCCCAGGTGGATCAGACCCGTATTACGCGCCAGGATGTTGTCTCATTGCAGGTGATGGTGGATGGTGGTGAGGCCAATGTGGATACCTCTTCCATAACCGGATTCCAGGTCAATCCCGCCGGTACCCAGTCCAGCAGAAGCTACATCAATGGCAGATGGAGCCATAAGGTCACATACCGGTACATGCTGATTCCTTTAGAAACCGGCGTGATTACCATTCCGCCCATCACCTGTGTCCGGGACGGCGAATCCGCATTAACCCGGGAGATCAAAATCCTGGTGAAAGAATCTTCAGCCCAGGCTGATGATGATAGGGGCGATTTTTTTGCCCAGGCATCCTTGAGCAATGACGATATAGTGCCCGGACAGCAGGCCGTGTATACCCTGAAACTGTATGCCGCAAGACGGATCAAGGGTGCATCCTTTGATCCGCCTCAGTTTAACGGTTTGACTGCCAAGCAGTTGACCGACTGGTCCAAATACACCCGGACCATCAACGGCCGTTCGTTCATGGTAAATGAGGCGAAATATTTGCTCCAGGCGGACGAGCCCGGGCAGTTTACCATCCCCGGGGCAGTGTTTGTGGTCCAGGTGCCCGTTCAGCGGACCAGGCAAGAGGATCCGTTTAATTCCCTGTTCAACGATTCGTTTTTCCGGGATTCCCTTTTTGATACCACACCGGCAAAACCGGTGCGCGTGGTGTCCAATCCTGTTGATCTGACGGTTTCTCCTTTGCCGGAATATAAAGGTGATCAGCCTTTTTCAGGCCTTGTGGGCAAGTTTTCCATATCAAGTACACTGGATAAGCACAGGGTGAAAACAGGCGAATCCGCCACATTGACCGTGATTATCAAAGGAACGGGTAATATCATGGATGCGGCTGTGCCTGCCCTGAACCTGGATCCGCATAAATTCAAGGTGTATGAAGATACCCCGGCCCAGGATATTCGGGTCACCGAACGGGGATTTGAGGGACATAAAGTGTTCAAACAGGCCCTGGTTGCCTCTGTTCCTGGAAAGACGGTTATTCCAGGACTTTTTCTGGTGTTTTTTGATACGGACTCAAAGCGCTATCAAACCATTACCACAGCGCCTTTAACCCTTGACGTCCAGCCGGGGGGCCCTGTGACCGTTGTGGATGGGACCCCTGTTTCAAATACCGATCCAGGAACCCTTGCGGCATCCAAGATCAAAAAATCCGAAGTTAAATTGCAGAACAAAGATATTCTGGATATTAAAGAAGATATTGCCGGTATCCATTCACGTCCCAGTCTTTCCATCTTCTGGTTCTGTTTTCTGGTGTGCTTGCCCGCGTTAGGGTTTGGGGCGGCAAGCACGGCCATGCGGTTTGGCACCAGGGAAAAATCCCTGAAAGAACAATACCGCGAAAAAGCATGGAATTATCTGAAAAAAGCGCGTAAAACGTCTCCAGACGATCCTGGGTTTCTGCCAGGGCTGTCTTCAGCACTGACCTGTGCTGTCCTGGCCCGGGGGGGCAAGGGGGGCCAAAGCCTGACCCGGGATGAGGCCCGGCAGATTCTGTCCCACAGCGGCCAGGACCAGGAAACCGTAAACAAGGTCACCCAGCTGATGGATACTATGGATGCGGCCCGTTTCGGAGGAAAGCCCATGGATGAGAACACCGCCCAAAGCTGTCTTTCCCAGGTGTCATCCCTGATCCGCACGCTCATGGTGGTGGTCTGTGTGGGATTATCCCTGCTCATCTCCCGGAGCACGGGCATGGCTGCCCAGGATACCGCTGAGGCCACCGCTTCCAAACAAGTGCATGCTGAAACCGACAAGGCAGGTGTGTTTGTGGACGCGGTACGTGCCTATAAGGCCGGGGATTTCAGTGCTGCTGCCGCACAGTTTGAGGCCATTGCAAAAAACCGGGTAAATAACCCGGATCTTTTTTACAATACCGGTAATGCATATTTGAAAAGCAAGGATTTAGGCCGGGCCATCCTCTGGTATGAGCGGGCAAAAAAACTTGCACCGTCAGATCCGGATTTAAAATTTAATTTAGCCTATGCACAAACCCTTTTAAAAGATAAAAAAGAGGCTGGATTTTCCTTTGCCGATGTTCTTTATTTCTGGAAGGGCCTGGTCTCTTTGAAATGGCTCCAGTATACCTCAATTACGCTGTCTTTTTGTTTTTTTATCCTGGCAACGGTTCAAAGGGCCAGGCACAGACAGATTTTTTCTGGGGCCGGCATTTTGCTTTTTTTGCTTTTTACCGGCACAACACTGGCTGCGGGTCTTGAATACAACCGGATTAACTCGGATGTCATGGCTGTTATTCTTGCTGAACAGGCCGGTATACGTTCCGGAACCATGAATAATGCCACCCTGTTGTTTGACCTGCATGCCGGTACACGGGTCCGGGTGCTGGAAAAAAAAGACAATTACATGAAAATCCGTTTTGCCAAGGATAAGGTGGGGTGGGTGGCATGCAGCAAGGCGGAGATTATTTAGGCCTATTGGCCCAACGCGGAAAAGCAGGTAAAAAGACAAGCGATATGTTGGATTTTATTGTTTCCGTGATCTAAGCTAATGTTAACAAATCAATGATCCGTCCGGTCAACACTTTACCGAGACGGGCAGGAATAAAATCGTTTATGGATATCATGAATACAAAAATCGGCGTTGTCGGGGCGGGTGCCTGGGGAACAGCACTTGCTATAATGCTTGCGGATAAAGGGTTTACCCTGGATCATTGGGTGTTTGAAACCGAGGTAAAAGAAGAAATTACCCTGCACCGGGAAAACAAAAGTTTTCTGCCCGGGTTTACTCTGCCCCCGGGGATTATACCCACCAATGACATTGAAAAGGCGGTGTCAGGAAAAGATCTTGTGCTCATGGTTGTACCGTCCCATTGTATGCGCGCTGTGGCTACGCAAATGAAACCGTTTGTTTCGCCGGGTACGATTCTGGTCAGTGCTTCCAAGGGTATTGAAAATAAAACCCATATGACCATGACCGATATCCTGTCCGAAATTATTGATTATCTGCCCAAGCACAATTTCGGCGTGTTGTCAGGTCCAAGTTTTGCCAAAGAGGTGGCTGCCCGAGTCCCAACGGTGGTGACGGCGTCTGCACTGAAAAACGAGGTGGCTGAATTTATCCAGAATGTGTTTTCTGCACCTAATTTCCGGGTCTACGTCAACCATGACATTATAGGTACCCAGATCGGGGGGGCCATGAAAAACGTCATCGCCATTGCCGCAGGAATCTGTGACGGAATGGATATGGGGCTCAATCCCAGGGCTGCCCTGATCACCCGGGGTCTGACAGAGATGAACCGTCTGGGCACCCGCCTGGGTGCCGATCCCTTAACCCTTTCCGGGCTGGCCGGTGTGGGTGATCTATTGTTGACGTGCACAGGGTTTCTCAGTAGAAATTACACCGTTGGTAAACAGGTCGGGCAGGGCAAATACCTGGATGATATTATTTCGGAAATGCGCATGGTGGCCGAAGGGGTCAAGACCACCCGTTCCATTTATAACATGTCAAAAAAACTCAATGTCGATCTGCCCATCTGCGCTGAAGTCTATTCTGTTCTGTTTGAGAACAGCCCTGTGGGAAAAACCGTAGAACGGCTGATGGGGAGGCCTCTGAAGCACGAACTGGCGGGTATCATCTGATTGTCATAGCTGACCGGCTATCCCGGTCAGCTCAATTCACAAGCATTGCGGTTAAGTCCGCATCATAAGTCCCATGATCAGACTAAACAACCACCGACTACAAGTCGGTGGGTTTGGAAGCGCGGACTGAAAGTCCAGCAATACCGGCAGAGCCGGTTTATTGTTTCTGTAAAAGGTTAAAATCCGGCGCAGCTTTGGGAGAGTTAATTCTGACCATGGGCCTAAAAAATTTTTTAGTTTAAAAAAAATACTTGACACAATTACTTTATATTTTTATTGTTAGCCGTACCTAAAATCAAATCTACATAAATAATAAATTAGGAGGTGGCTTATGAGTACTGCACTGATTATTTACGGATCAACCACTGGGAATACAGAATCTGTTGCCGATACGATTGAGGCAGATCTGTCCCAGGCGGATTACACAGTCAAAAAAATTAATGTAGCTGATGTTGAGGTAGATATTCTTAATGAGGCGTATGATCTTTACCTGCTTGGAAGCTCCACCTGGGGAGACGATGAGATCGAATTCCAGGAGGACTTTGAACCTTTTTATGAAAATATGAATGGGGACTTAAATTTATCAGGTAAGAAGTTTGCCGTGTTCGGATGCGGAGATTCATCCTATGAATATTTCTGCGGTGCTGTAGATGAACTTGAGGAACGCATAGGAAAACTGGGTGGCACCCTTATATGCGGGTCTCTTAGAATTGACGGCGAGCCTGAAGAATCGGATATAAATGAATGGACACAGGATGTGATCAATGCCGCATAAGCAGAAAAAATGCCTAAACTCCCAACTCAAAGATATTGGTCTTTTAAACCGTACAGCAATGGCAGCCGGAAATGCCGGAAAATTTGACAAGGCATTTAAAAATATAAATCAAGCCCTGGATATGACCCGTGAGCTGAATAAGGATTGCCTAGTGGCAAAGCTTTTAAACAATCTGGGCAATTTATACACCATGTCCAAGGAATGGGATAAAGCATTGTTGGCCTATGATCAGTCCATGTCCATAGTGACCGAGCATTACGGTACCGACAATATTCTTTATAAAACACTACAAAAAAATCTGGTGTATCTTCTAACACTGGATATCTCAGCCGCCTGAAGCGGCATCTCTCTCTTCTCTCTTGCTGCCGGGAGCTCTCCCGGCAGCCTTTTAGGCGCAATGGAAAAATAAAATATCCCATTCTCCGTCAGGACAATATGGGCTGTGCGTACATGTAGAAAGTCTCGCTAATCCACCTAAAATCCAGCCTTGAATCCCACAATCTTTTACTTTCACTTTTAAATTCAGGGATCGAAAACTAAGAAATTTCAGGGTGAGTCGTACATTCAGCACCCTTTTTGATTCCTGTTTGACTATTTTTGGGTACGCGTCATGGTGAGATAAAGCATTCTGGTTTTATTTTCAACGCCTTAAGAT
>PDWI01005029.1_pt1 | contig 24638 bp, 22 predicted proteins | sample 1430891 | NCBI WGS metagenome assembly PDWI01 (sample SAMN01162508, study PRJNA174530) | Oral metagenome, whole genome shotgun sequencing project. | biome: Marine environment; feature: Marine mammal; material: Swab sample of the gingival sulcus; isolation source: swab sample of gingival sulcus...
GGCAATGTGAATAACAAAGGGACAGTGATTGCACATAAAGACAACCAGAACCGGTTTACCGGCCAGCTCGGACGACGAAAACATACGGCCGTCCGTTGACGGCAGGGTAAATTCCGGCATGGGTGAACCCAGAGCCCTCATGGTTGACGGTGTCTGTGCCATATCAGTTCTCCTCCAGAAGCCGTTCGGCCCAGCCTTTGTTTTTCAGCAGATCGGCAATCTGTGCTGCCACATCTTTACGCGAAAGCGTATCAGACACTTCAAAACCAGGTCCCTTATCTTCCCTGGACACAAGCTTTCGGGCTCCCCAGTAGTACAGTTCATCCTTTTTCAGGTGAATGGCATCTTTCCGTTCCGGCCGGTCCATTAGATAGGTAAAGATAGTCCTGATATTACCCGAATTTCTCTCCAAAGTCATTGAAGCAAGGTAATAATCTCCGGGAGGAAGATTCTCGACCATAAAAACATTTTTAATAATGGGAGCTCCGCACTTACTCTGCAAATCCATGCTCATCTTGGGTTCAACCTTCAATGAGCGGCCTGTAAACATCTTTTTAAGAGCACTGTCTTCTTTCTTAATTTCATATTCCCAGGGAAGAAACTGCATGGAAACATAGACACCCTTAAACTCAGATTGTGTATCCAGATAACCGTATATCATTGTATCGTTTTCACCATCCGGTCTGGATACTGTAGTACCCGCCATAAAAGACGCGCAGCCGGAAAGCCCCAGTACCACCGCAAGGGCTAATAAAACAGACACTTGAATAAAACGCGCTCTTTTCATTTTCAATAAACTCCTTTTCCTGACTGACACAGATATGTCATTTATACACCAGATACAATGAAAAAGAAATAAATTCTAATACAAAAGCCGGCCCGCATTCCGAAGCTCAGCTGCAAAGCGTCCTTATGACAGGCCGCAAAGTGTAAAAAACACTATATATAGCGTTTTGCTATAATTATTAGGCAATTATTACTTGATAGAATAATTATTATAAATATAGAATGGGCTGGATATACGGGGGTAAACAGAGCAGCATGAATCCGGAATTTATAATTAAACGAAACGGGAAACGGGAAATATACGACAGCCGCAGAGTGGAACGGGCCATAATGAAGGCGTTTGAATCAGCTGGTGCCGATCTGCAGCAGGGCGAAGCCGAATCCATGGCCGCCGCAGTGGGAGCCGGCGCGGCCCGCGGCCGCAGGAACTCCGGTCTGGCCGGAACCCCCAATGTGGAGCAGGTTCAGGATCTGGTGGAAGAACAGCTTATGAGCCGCGGATATTTCCATGTAGCCAGGCGCTTCATTCTGTACAGGGAAGAACACCGGAAAATCCGCGAAAACCGCCAGGCTGAAATACTCAGCAGAGCCGACGTCGGCTCCCTGAACATTGTCAAAAAAGACGGTTCAAGCCAGGCGCTGGACATGGAAAAAATTCAGCGCACCCTGGAACGGGCCACATGGGACATTCCGGACACGCTTGAACTGGACGGCGTAATGGAACTGGCCCTCCGGGAAGGGTTTGACGGAATGAGTACCGATGAACTGGAGCAGACCCTTATTCAGTCTGCCGCCAGCTTTATAGAACGCAACCCCGACTACGACACCCTGGCCTCCCGTCTGTTCCTGCAGAGACACTACAAACAGGTAATGGGAAAATCCGTTCACGCGGCCACCCTTGCACAGGCCTACAGGGAATCGTTTATTCAGAATATCCGCAGGGGACTGGAACTGGAAATATTCGACTCCCGCCTGGAGAATTTCAATCTGGAAAAACTGGCCGAAGCCATTGACCCCGACGCCGATGAAAAACTGCACTATCTGGGACTGCAGACTCTGGCCGAACGCTATTTTGTTAAAGAAGAAAAACGCCCTCTGGAAACACCGCAGGCCTTCTGGATGCGCACCGCTATGGGGCTGGCCATGGAAGAAGAGGACAGGGAAGAAAGGGCCGTTGAATTTTACCGGCTCTATTCATCGCTGCGCTTTATCAGCTCCACACCGACGCTGTTTCACAGCGGTCTGAAACACCCGCAGCTCTCCAGCTGCTATGTGAGCAAGGTTGAAGACGATCTGAACCATATTTTCAAACTCTTCAGCGACAATGCCCAGCTTTCGAAATGGTCGGGGGGCATTGGAAACGACTGGACTGCTGTCCGTTCCACCGGAGCGCCCATTACCTCAACGCGGGTGGAAAGCCAGGGCGTCATTCCCTTTCTGAAAATTGCCAACGACACCACTGTGGCCATTAACCGTTCGGGAAAACGCCGGGGGGCCACGGTAGCTTATCTGGAATGCTGGCATCTGGATTTTGAGGATTTTCTGGACCTGCGCAGAAACACCGGCGATGAACGGCGGCGGACTCACGACATGAACACCGCTTCCTGGATTCCCGATCTGTTTATGAAACGCCTGGAGGCGGAAGGATCATGGACACTTTTCAGTCCCCACGATGTTCCCGATCTCCATGAAATTTACGGGCGCGCCTTTGAAGAACGCTACCTTTACTACGAAAAAGAGGCCGCCGCCGGAAAGATCCGCCATAAAACAGTAGAAGCACGTTCACTCTGGCGGAAAATGCTCACCCGTCTGTTTGAAACCGGTCATCCCTGGCTGACATTTAAAGACCCCTGCAACGTCCGCAGTCCCCAGGATCATGCCGGAGTTATTCACAATTCCAACCTCTGCACCGAAATAACCCTGAACAACAGCGCCGAAGAAACAGCTGTCTGCAATCTGGGTTCGGTAAACCTGGCCCGCCACACCGGAACCGAAGGACTGAATGAAGAACTTCTGGCCGACACCATAGCCACGGCCATGCGCATGCTGGATAACGTTATAAACATTAACTACTACCCCACCAGCGAATCAAAAGCGGCCAACTTCCGCCACCGTCCGGTCGGGCTGGGCATGATGGGCCTCCAGGACGCCCTTTTTACACTGCGCATTCCCTTCGATTCTCCCGAAGCCGAAGAATTTGTGGACGCCGCCACCGAACTGTTCAGCTACCATGCCATTCTGAACTCCAGCCGTCTGGCAGCTGAAAGGGGCGCCTACGAAAGCTATAAGGGCAGCAAATGGGACAGAGGCATATTCCCCCTGGACACTCTGGACCTTATGGATAAGGAACGCGGCATTCCTGTTGAAGTTAACCGTAAAAGCCGTCTGGACTGGAGTGCTGTCCGGGAACATGTGGCTGCTCACGGCATGCGGAACTCCAATACCATGGCCATTGCCCCGACAGCCACCATCAGCAACATTGCCGGCTGCATGCCCTGCATAGAGCCCATCTATAAAAACCTCTATGTCAAAGCCAACATGTCCGGAGAATTCACCGTAGTAAACACCCACCTGGTAAAGGATCTTAAATCCCGGGGGCTCTGGAGCCCTGAAATGCTGGATCAGCTGAAGTTCCACGACGGGAATATCAATAAAATTGAAGGAATACCGGAAGAATTCCGCCGGCTCTACAAGGAAGCTTTTGAAATTGATCCTCTGGCCATGCTCCGGCTGACGGCCATCCGCGGCAAGTGGATAGATCAGAGCCAGAGTCATAACGTGTTCCTTAAAGGCGCCACCGGCAGAAAAATGGATCAGATTTACACTTCCGCCTGGCGCATGGGCCTGAAAACAACCTACTACCTGCGTACCCTGGCCGCCAGTCAGATAGAAAAATCCACTCTGGACGCCAAAACCTACGGATATACCCAAAAACGCAGCTCCGATACCGCCCCGGCGCCAAGCGGCGCTGCTCAGACAGAGCCGGCCCGGCCGGAGACCCACTCCCGGCCTGCTTCTGCCGCCCAAACCGATGCCGGCAGCCCGGCGGAAGCAAAAACCGCCGTCTCCGCGCCGGCTCAGCCGCAGGTAAAAGCCTGCAGCGCCGCCAGTACCTCCGCCGCCGGAGAAAATCATCCAAAAAAATCCCCCAAACCAGACAACGGCATACCTTCAGCCCTGGCCGCCCTTATTCACAGCGGCGTGGAAGAATCTGCCGAAGCCGTACCGGCCAGTCAGGTAACCAGTATATGCAGTCTGCTCGACCCGGACTGCGAGGCCTGCCAGTAAACACGAAAGAGAAGGAGACCCCATGTCCATTATTAACGATACAAAAACAGACCCCAACAAAATACTTCCCATGACCTACCTCTGGGCCAGGGAGCACTACAAGGCCGGCGTTGCCAACAACTGGACTCCGGAAGAAATTCCCATGCAGGATGACATTGAGCAGTGGAAACGTCCGGGAGCCCTTACCGAAAGGGAACGGCGCATGATTCTCTGGAATCTCGGTTTTTTCTCCACCGCCGAAAGCCTGACAGCCAACAACATAGTTCTGGCCGTTTACAACCACGTTACCTCTCCCGAATGCCGGCAGTATCTGCTGCGCCAGGCCTATGAAGAAGCGGTACATACAGACACCTTTATTTACTGCTGCGATTCCCTCGGACTGGATCCCGATGTTATCTACGATATGTATCAGAGCATTCCGTCCATTAAAGCAAAAGACGACTTTGTTGTGGAAATAACCACCACGGTTTTTGATCCGGCGTTTGAACCGAAAGGGATCGAAAACATGCAGCGTTTTATTTACGATCTTATCGGCTACTACGTCATTATGGAGGGCATTTTCTTTTACGCGGGATTTGCCATGATGCTGGCACTCAAGCGTCAGAAAAAAATGGTGGGTATAGGTGAGCAGTTTGAATACATTATGCGCGACGAAAGTCTGCATCTGGCTTTCGGAATGGATCTGATCAACACCATTAAGGCGGAGAATCCGGAAATATGGACAACTGAATTCCAGAATAAAGTAATGGATCTCATTGACCGGGCTGTGGAGCTGGAAAAAGACTACGCTACCGACGCCTGCCCCGAGGGTATTCTGGGAATAAGCTCCCGGCAGTTCTGCCTCTACGTGGAACACATTACCGACAGACGCCTGGAACGCCTTGGACTGCCGGCAAAGTGGAACACCGCCAATCCCTTTCCCTGGATGAGCCAGTCGACAGACTTGTCCAAAGAGAAGAACTTTTTTGAAACACGGGTTACCGAATATCAGACAGGAGGGAATCTGGAATGGGACTGAGCCTGTTATTCAGACAGGCGCCGCTGCCAGACCGGAAATGATTACAAAAAATTTAATAAGGTGCCCTTAAAAGGCTGCCGACAAAAGTATTAACAAGGAGATAACCTTATGGTTGAGATTGTAAACAATGCTACTATTGATGCGGCACTCGAACTACGCCATAAAGTTGATAAAGCTCTGGCAATGGGATTTTCAGCCGAATTAATTGGAGCAGCACTCATGGTTGAAAAAGGCCTGGATCCGGGTCATGTCCTCGGCCCCATGCCCCGTTCTCTTGATTCCCTCATTCATACAGGGATGGCACGCTGATTCCATTCAAGCGCCGGGCTTTCCGGGCCGGTTAACTGATATGTGACCAGCCTGGAAGCACCGGAAAATACTGAAGATACAGTACTCCTTTATTCACGCGCGGTTTTCGGCATTCCCTCTCCCTCCCCATGGCAGCGGCTTATTATAGCGGGAGTTCTGGACGCCCTTATTCCTTTTTCAGAAGAAATACCTGCACTCCGTCAAATTGCGGTGCTTCCCACGGGTGCCGGTAAAAGCCTGTGCTGGATGCTGCCGGCGGTTTTGAGTAAAGCGTTTACTGTAGCCGTTTTTCCCCTGCTTTCCCTGATGAACGACCAGTTCCGCCGCCTGAAGGAATGCGGTATTCCTGCTGTTCTTCTGCGCGGCGGCCAGTCTCCTCAGGAAAGAAACCGTATATGGCAGAGACTGCACTCCGGGAACGCCTCCATTGTACTGACAAACCCGGAAATTCTACAGAATCCGGCCGTTGAAAAACATCTGGCATCTCTTTCTCCCCGTTTTCTGGTTGTTGATGAAACCCATACGGTCAGTCAATGGGGCGAAAGTTTCCGCCCGGCCTGCGCCGGACTGGGCCCCATTGCCGCAGAATGGAACCCCAGGGCTGTTCTGGCCCTTACCGCTACAGCCGGTCCGTTTCTCCGGAAACGGATAACAGAGCTGCTGTTTAACGGGATTCCTCCCCGGGAGGCACTGGCCCTTCCCGACCGCCCGTCCATTCTTTACGGAGTGCTGCCCGCCCTCAGCCGCACTCATGTTCTGGAAGCGTTAATCCGCAGGGAAGAGCGGCCGGCTCTTGTATTCGGAAGCACCCGCTCCTCCGTGGAACAGGCCGCCCGTATGCTCCGTTTCCGTCTGCAGGACAACAGAATACGCTTCTACCATGCCGGTCTGAAAAGAGAGGAAAAGACGCGTCTGGAGCAGTGGTTTCTGCAGAGCCGAAGCGGTGTACTCTGCGCCACCTGCGCCTACGGCATGGGCATAGACAAAAAAGACATACGGACTGTTGTGCATCTGTCGCCGCCGCCGTCTGTTGAATCTTATATGCAGGAATCCGGCCGCGCCTCCCGGGACGGCAGGGGCGCGCGCGCCTGGCTGATATACACACCAGCCGATCTCTGCGGCGCCGGTCCTGTCTGCGGTGCCAGGCCTGCCGGCAGCAGCCGCTCCGGCGTAGAGACGTCTCTTTCGGCACAGGAAACGGCGGCCGCAGGATTCCCACGGCAGGACATGCCGTCTTACGGCGGCAGCTCTGTCTGCGGCCCAAGTCCGGCCGGCCCGGGCTCAACGGAGGCCATGGCCCGCTCACGGCGGGGCATGCCGTCTCACGGCGCCAGCTCTGCCGGCAGCAGCCGCTACGGCGCAGAGACGTCTCTTCCGGAGGATGAAACGACGGCCGCAGGACTCCCGCGGCGGGACATGCCGTCTTACGGCGCTGGCCCTGACTGGGGCCCAAGTCCTGACTGCGGCGCCGGCCTTGCCGGCGGGGCCAGTCCGGCCGGCAGCAACCGCTCCGGCGCAGAAACGTCTCTTCCGGCGAATGAAACGGCGGCCGCAGGACTCCAAAGGCGGGGCATAACGTCTTGCGGTGCCGGCTCTGTCTGCGGGACCAGGCCTGCCGGGCCGGACTCAGCGGAGGCCGTGGCCCGCTCACGGCGGGGCATGATGTCTTACGGCGGCAGCTCTGACTGCGGGGCCAGGCCTGCCGGCGGCAGCCGCTCCGGCGCAGAGATGTCTCTCTCCCAGCGGATGAAACGGCGGCCGCAGAACTCCCGCGGCAGGACATGCCGTTTTACGGCGCCGGCTCTGTTTGCGGGGCAAGCCCTGCCTGTGGCAGCTGCTCCGGCGCAATTCCGGCCGGCCCGGACTCAGCGGAGGCCATGGCCCGCTCACGGCGGAACATGCCGTCTTACGGCGCCGGCTCTGTTTGCGGCCCAAGTCCTGCCGGGCCGGATTCAGCGGAGGCCATGGCCCGCTCACGGCGGGGCATGATGTCTTACGGCGGCAGCTCTGACTGCGGGGCCAGGCCTGCCGGCGGCAGCCGCTCCGGCGCAGAGATGTCTCTTCCAGGACATGCCGTTTTACGGCGCCGGCTCTGCCGGCGGCCCCAGTCCGACCGGCCCGGGCTCAGCGGAGGCCATGGCCCGCTCACGGCGGGCGGCCATACTCCGCTACGCCGCCTCTGTAAAGCGCTGCCGCCGGGAAATACTTATGGAAGCGCTGGGCAGCCAGGCCGAAGACTGCCCGGGCTGCGACATCTGCGGCGGCTCAGCCCTCAGCGAAGCTCCGGAACAGGCCCTTATTCTCCGTACAGTCCGGCAGAACCGGGGACGTTTTCAAAAAGGAGATCTGGCCCGCGTTCTTATCGGCCGTAAAACCTCTGAAATACGGCGCGCGGGACTGCATTATACCCGGGGATTCGGCACTCTGGCCGGCTGGGAGCTGGAAGACGCCGAAGAAGCCGTTGAAACACTCATCAGGGCAGGCCGGCTGTGCCGGCGTTCCTGGGGCATTGGCCCCTTTGGCCTGAAAAAAAACAGAATCTGGCCGGCTCTCCAAAAGAAAGCAGAGCGCACTGTTTTTCAAGCCGGCTAAAGAAACCATTGCCCAAACCGTTGCAAGAGTACACCAGCCTCCCTACAATCTACCCATGAGCAAGAACAACGGCGCCTTTAGCTTTAAACTTACGTTTCTCGGCACGGGAACCAGTATCGGCATACCCGTACCGGCCTGCCGATGCCCTGTCTGCCGTTCACTCAGCCCCCGAAACCGCCGCAGCCGCTGCTCGGCACTGCTGGAAGCAGCCGGCCGGCACATCCTTATTGATACCTCACCGGAGTTCCGCCTTCAGGCGCTCAAAAACCGCATTCACAAACTGGATGCCGTACTGTGGACACACGCGCATGCCGACCATCTTCACGGTCTTGACGATCTTCGCGCCTTTTCCTGGAAGCACCCCGTGGAAGGCTACACATCGGAAAACACCGCCCGGGAAATAAAGGAAAGATTCAGTTACCTGTGGAAAGTTACCCAGAAAGGCGGCGGTAAAGCCCAGGTAAACCTGAACGCAGTTCCGCCATGCCGGCCCTTCACGGCAGAAAATCTCTCACCCCTGGAAATAATTCCCGTACCGCTCATACACGGCCGTCTGCCCATCTACGGCTGGCGCTGCGGACCGGTAGCCTACCTGACAGACCTCAGTCAGATCCCCCCCGAAAGCTACCCCCTGCTCCAAAACCTTAAAATACTGGTACTGGGAGCCCTGCGTTTCAAACCGCATCCCACCCATCTGAACATAGAACGCGCGCTGGAAGAAATAAAAAAAATACGCCCGGAAAAGGCGTATCTTACACACATCAGTCATGAAGCATCCCACCGGCAAATCCGGCGGGCACTTCCTCCAAATGTCCTTCCGGCCTTCGACGGCCTGGTTGTCAGGACATCAGGAGAGCTTTTCAGCCGTCATTAAACAGCTTTGGTTACTTTACCGGCCTTCAGACAGCGGGTACAGATCTTAACGGAAGTTACACGGCCGTTAACCATGGCACGAACCTTGTGGAGATTGGGCTTGAACAGCCTTTTGGATTTTACACCGATATGCTGACCAGCTCCGCCCTTCTTCTTGGGCAGACCTTTTCTGGGCACACTGTGTCCGGCTATGGTTCCTTTACCGCAAATATCACATTTTCTGGACATAACTTTACCCTCTTGTTCTCAAAATTAAAGCGGAAGTTACTTTACCGGATAGTTCACTGAGTGTAAAGCCCCAGTGAAAACAGTCCCCGGGCCAGAAGACCGGCAACTTCCTGCTTGCGCTCGGGGGGCAGTTCCGTATCTTCACGGATTAAACTGTTCCAGTTTGCTTCAAACCCGGCCGGCAGTATCTCCAGCATGTCCAGATAGGCCGCATACGCCCGGGGGCCCGGCTCAAAAACACGGTTGACAGCAAACAGCAGCTCAACAGAAGACTTCAGAAAACCGGAAAGCGAAAGCCGGAAGTACAAGTCATCTTCTTTTACAGCCGCGGCACCCATATCGCTCAGGAAATGGTCTATGCGCCGCCGGCTGGATTCTATCCAGGTGTGCCAGAAAGAATCAGGCAGATTATCCAGACGGGAAAGAACGCCGTTAATCCAGTCATCGCGGGTCCAGACAACCGTTCCGGCCGCAATTCTGTGAAACAGGTACGTTCCTCTTTCCATAAAGAGCCAGTTATCACCGTCCAGAGCCGCCAGTACAGCATCCACACGGGAGCAGTCCTTAAACGAAATACGGACCGGCAAGTCACTGAGCATAAAACGGTCTTTTACCCGGGTACCGGAAGATTCAAAATACTGAGCCTCGGGAAAAGCAGCCTGCCGTTCTTCCCGGCCCGGAATTTCTCCGTCCCGGAACACATCCAGACTGATGGAAAAATTCGGATCATAGATATCCTTTTCCACAAAATGCTGTAAAACCACAGCCTTGACACCATCCCACTTCACTAAAACAGCCGTAATGTCATCGACAGCCTTCTTGACCTGGTTTTTCATTACAACCTACCTTTCCATTTACGAATGTAAACAGGGTATAAGTGTAGCATGGATAGCCGGAAAACCAAAAGAAAATATCTCATTGTACTGGACGCGCCGGAGAGTATGCGCCTTTCCATGGAAAAGGCATCTCTTCAATGGAAGCGCACAGAAATACTGCCCCTGCCCTTTCCGCCTTTTATTCCGCTTCTGGAAACAGAACAGCTGCCGCCCCCTCCTGTTACAGGCCTGCTGCCTGCCTGCAATAAACCTGTTCAGTTCTTAACCCGGCCTGTTCTGATTCCGCGCCCGGACTGCTGGATTCTGCCCTTGCAAGATCAACAGCAGTTTACCGCCTTAAAAGAAGCTCTGGAAAAGCTCCTTCACAAAAACAGCAAATTTTCGGCTTCCCGCTGTTCCACCCTGCTTCCCGCCGGCAAAGGCGTTCCTCTGGGCATACAGACAGGTCCGGGGACACCGGAACTTCCCGAAGTGGAGATTCACGGCGGCTGGAGAGCAATGAAACTGGTCTGCCGGGAAATAGAATACAGCTCTGAAAGCAAATGGTTTATGCATCTGCGCTGGCGCACGCTGTGGGAACGCCGCCTGCGCCGCGCGCCGGCGGCCGCGGCCGCGGAAAGAATAGACAAATGCTTGCGGCAGAACGACAGACCTGTTATTCTTTAAGTACAATGAAGAAAAAAGATCTCACACCCAGTATGGAAGATTATCTGGAAGCTATTCTTATTCTTGAAGAAAAAAACCGTGTTGCCCGGGTTAAGGACATAGCGGAAATGCTTTCGGTTCAAATGCCCTCTGTAACAGGTGCGTTGAAATCTCTCAAAAGCCGCGGCCTGGTTAATTATGAAAAGAATTCCTTTATCAATCTCACTCCAAGCGGCATGGAAACAGCCCAGGCCATTTTTTACAAACACAAAATTCTTGTGGAATTCTTCTCAAAAGCTCTGGGACTTGAAGGAAAACACGCAGAGGAAGAAGCCTGCCTTATTGAACATGCCATAGACCGGGAAACAGCTGAACACTTTAAGAACCTTACCAACTGGATTGTTAAGAACAACGGCTCGGCGCCTCCCCCGGGAACAATTTCTTCCAAATCAGACAGCTAAACAACTCCCGTCCTGCAGCACAGATCTTCCAGCGGACATTCATCACACTTCGGCTTTCGGGCACTGCAGTAACGCCGCCCGTGATAATTGGCTTTCATGGAGAAGTCTGTCCAGCTGCCGCGCGGAATCAGTTCTTCCAGTTCCCGTTCCACTTTGACCGGATCTTTCTGCTCCGTTAAACCCAGCCTGCGGCAAACCCTCCCGAAATGAGTATCAACAATAATTCCCGGTAAATTCCAGATATGAGCACGGATAACGTTGGCGCTTTTTCTTCCAATTCCGGGCAGTGTTAACAGCTCTTCCAGCTCCCGCGGCACCCGGCCCTTATACTCTTGCACAATGCGCGCGGCAGCCGCCTTCAAATTCCGGGCCTTCTGCCGGAAAAAACCCAGAGAATGAATAACCTCTTCCAAATGGCCTGTGTCTGCCCGGGAGAGAGCCTCCGCCGAAGGCCAGCGCTCAAACAAAAGCGGTGTAACCGCGTTTACAGCCGCGTCAGTAGTCTGGGCCGACAAAGCCACCGCTACACAGAGTTCAAACGCGTTTGAATAATTCAGCAGAGACTCATTCCGGGGGTATTCAGCATTCAGACGGCGCAGTATCTCCGGAATATCCTCAGCAGCTTTCATTTTAATCTCCTGTTTTACTCCGCGCCGCATATTACAGCTCCCCCTGCGGGCTCTGCAACCCGGACAAGAATAAAACACCCGGACCGCGGCCCGGCAAACCCCTTGATTTTCCCCCTCCTCTCCGCTATATTCTCACCACCTTGTCCTTCCGGAAACACCGGAAGAGAAAGTACTTCCCTGCGTCCTTAGCTCAGTTGGATAGAGTGCCGGGCTTCGAACCCGTAGGTCGGAGGTTCGAGTCCTCCAGGGCGCGTAATAAACCCGATAAACGCTTTTAAGCGCTTTTTTCGTTTCTGTACACATCTGTTACTAGACATAAGCCGGTAAAAGAGCTACATTTTGCTGGCATAAAAAACGGGCCGTTAGCTCAGCTGGCAGAGCAGCAGACTCTTAATCTGCGGGTCAAAGGTTCGATCCCTTTACGGCTCAAAATGAAATCGGGTGGCCCTGCCGCCCTTTTTTCATATCCCGGCTTAATTATGTTGCTGAAAGCGGGAACCCTGACTTTCCAGAGTCCGGTATGCGAGAGTGGTGGAATTGGTAGACACGCCGGTCTTAGGAGCCGGTGCTTCGGCGTAAGGGTTCAAGTCCCTTCTCTCGCAGAAATTTCCGCGCCAATCTCCGTTTTAAGGATGAAAAAAAATGATAGACAACAAGAGTTTTGAAAAACTGGATAATTCTGCTGTAAAACTCACCGTCAGTGTCACGCCCGACAGTTCAAAGGAAGCCTACAACAGTCTGCTTGCCAAATACGGAAAACAGATTCAGATACCCGGTTTCCGTAAAGGCAAAGTGCCCCGCGATGTCATTGTCCGTAAATTCGGCGAAGGCATCCGGCAGGAAGCTGCCGCCGATCTGGTGGATAAGGCCCTTCAGGAAGTTTTAAAGGATGCCGAGGAAAGTCCCATTTCCCAGCCCGTCCTGGAAAATCTTCCGGAAATGACCCCCGGAGAGAAATACGAATTCTCGGTAACCTACGACGTATTCCCCGAAATCAAAATGCCTGAATACAAAGGCATTGAAGTTGAAGAGACCCAGGTAAAAATCCTTAAAAAACACGAAGATGAGGAACTGGAACGCATCCGGGAACAGAACGCCGTGGTTATTGATAAAAAAGACGGCACTGTCTCCAAAGATGCCATTGTTACCATGGAATATGTGGAACTGGGTGAAGATGGAAACGCTCTGGAAGAAACACGGCGCAGGGGTTTTGCCTTCACTGTGGGCCGCGATCCTCATCCCTATCAGGTGGAAGATGATATTACCGGCATGAAAACCGGTGAAACCAAAGTTATAGAAAAAACCTTCACCGACGACGCGCCGCCCGCGGTTGCCGGAAGAAGCGTTAAACTGGAAGTCCGCATTGAAGCTGTTAAAGAACGCGATTTACCGGCTCTGGACGATGAACTGGCCCAGGATGTTTCGGACGATCTGAAAACTCTTGACGATCTGCGCGCCAAAATTAAATCTGATTTAAAAAAACGCGCTGCCGATAAAATCCGGACCCTTACCATTAACGCCATTACCGACAAACTCCTGGAAGGCGCAGAAATAGCTGTTCCCCAGTCCATGCTCAGCGCCGATCTGGAACACACCTGGCAGGACTACGTCCGCCAGTCCGGCGCTCCCGAAGACACACTTATCAAGGCACTGGAAGACGCGGGGCAGAGCAAGTCGGCCATTATGGACAACTGGAAAGACGATGCCGCCAAATCAATAAAAACCCGGCTGATCTACGGCCGCATTGTGGAAAACGAAAAAATAGAAGCTTCTGACGAAGAAACAGCAGCCGAACTGGAAAAACGGGCGGAAGAATTCAAAATGTCCCCTGAAGAACTGGAAAAAATGTTTGGCGGACCCCAATTCCGTAGTTATCTTAAGAATGAACTTGCCCAGAAAAAACTGTTCGACTTCCTTTTGGAAAGCGCCGCAGTAAAAAAAGGCGAGAAAAAGGACTATACTGAATTAATGGAAGCCTGAAGGCCGGCGGAGAGCGGGTCCAATGCCTGCTGCTCCGTCCCTTATTGAGTTTTCAGCCCTGATAAACAAGAGGTACTGCCGCCATGATTGATATTCGTTCTGCCTACAACCCCTTTGTTGTTGAAAAAACCGGCATTGGGGAAACACGCTATGATATATGGTCCAAACTGCTTCAGGAACGCATTATTTTCCTGGGCGGGGAAATCCGCGATATTGACGCCGACCATATTGTTGCCCAGATGCTGTATCTGGAATCACAGGATCCGGAAAAAGATATCAGTTTTTATATTAACAGCCCCGGCGGATCGGTAACGGCCGGACTGGCCATATACGATACCATGCAGCTTGTATCACCCGATGTTCAGACCATCTGCATGGGACAGGCCGCATCCATGGGAGCCATTCTTCTGGCCGGAGGCCAGAAAGGCAAACGCATGGTTCTCCCCTCCGCCCGCATACTGATCCACCAGCCCTGGGGCGGCGTACAGGGCCAGGCTGTGGATATAGGCATTCAGGCACGTGAAATTGTCCGCCTCAAGAAAATGCTTATCGGCTTTCTGGCTTCCGATACCGGCAAAGACAAAAAAACTGTCGCGGCCGATCTGGAACGCGACTTCTTCATGTCCGCAGCTGAAGCCGTGGAATACGGTATTGTCGACAAAATACTGACGAGGGAAAAAGATGGGACGAACTAAGAACAAGGATGTCAAAGTCTGTTCGTTCTGCGGAAAAAATTCGGATGTTGCCAAAAAGCTCATTGCCGGCCCCGGAGTGTTCATCTGTAACGAATGTGTCGACTTATGCAATAAAATTATCCAGGAGGAAAACGAAGAACTCAACGTTGAGTTTGCCGAAAATCTTCCAGTCCCCAAAGAAATATGTGCTTTTCTGGACCAGTACGTTATAGGTCAGGAACAGGCAAAAAAAACCCTCTCGGTAGCCGTATACAACCACTACAAAAGAATACTGCACAGAGGAAAAGTAAACACCGACGATGTAGAACTGGAAAAATCCAACGTTCTGCTGATAGGCCCCACAGGGTCCGGCAAAACACTTCTGGCCCGTACTCTGGCCCGTAAACTCAAAGTGCCCTTTGCCATAGCCGATGCCACAACACTCACTGAAGCCGGTTATGTCGGTGAAGATGTGGAAAACATCCTTCTCAAACTTATACAGGCCGCCGGCAGTGACATTGCCGCCGCCGAAAAAGGCATTATCTACATTGACGAAATTGACAAGATAGCCCGCAAAACCGAAAACGTCTCCATTACCCGCGACGTGTCGGGAGAAGGCGTTCAGCAGGCGCTTTTAAAAATTATAGAAGGCACTGTAGCCTCCGTACCGCCGCAGGGCGGCCGCAAGCACCCGAATCAGGAAATGCTGAAAATTGACACATCCAACATTCTGGTTATCTGCGGCGGCGCCTTTGTGGGCCTTGAAAAAATAATTGCCTCCCGTGTGGCTAAAAATCCCATAGGCTTCGGATCCGACATAAAAAAAAGTTCCGATACCAGCCTTTCCGAACTTTTCAGCCAGGTACACCCTGACGATTTAATCCATTTCGGCCTTATACCCGAATTTATCGGACGGCTTCCCATTCAGGTGGCGCTCAACGATCTGAACGAAGACGATTTGGTCCGCATTGTTACTGAACCGAAGAATTCCGTTGTCAAGCAGTACACCGCCTCCATGGAAATGGACAATGTGGAACTGGACTTCCAGGAAGAAGCTGTTAAAGCCGTAGCCCGTAAAGCCGTTAAACAAAAAACCGGAGCACGGGGTATCCGGGCCATTGTGGAATCGGCCATGATAGATATTATGTACGAAATTCCCTCCATACCCGGCCTGAAAAAAGTTGTTATAGGTCCGGAGGTTATTGAAGACGGCGTTCAGCCGGAAGTTGTTAAACTGGGGCCTCTTCCGGATCCGGAAAAACGGGAAGATACCGGCGAACAGGATGAAAAGAAACAAATTACGGCCTGAAAAACAGGGAGAGCTTCCCCTTATTCCTCTCAGGGAACTGGTTATCTTTCCCTACAACGTATCTCCTTTCTTTGTGGGGCGTCAGGGCTCCATCAACGCCATGGAGAACGCGGTGTCTGCCGGAAAGGAGGTCTTTCTTGTTTTTCAGAAATCGTCCGATGAAGATCCCGGCCCTGAAGACATACATCCTGTCGGCACCATTGCCCGGGTTGTCCAGGTTCTAAAACTCCCTGACGGAAACCTGAGGGTTCTGGTTGAAGGACACCGGAGGGCGTTTCTTAAAAAAGTTCACCGCAAAAACAATATTACATGGGGCCGTTACCAGATTGTTCCGGAAAATGAAGCCGATCAGGAAGAGCTGAAATTACTGATGCAGACCCTCAAGGATGATTTCCGGCAGTACGCGGGCCTGCGCAAAAAGAAACTTTCCAGGGAAGCTGTTACCGGAGTACTGAAAGCCGAAACTTCGGATAAACTTGTGGGCAGCATCTGCACGGCGCTGGATATTACTGCTGAAAGGAAAATTCCTTTTCTTCTGGAAACCGATGCCTGCAAACGCCTGGAAGAGCTGTCTGTATTTCTGCGGACGGAGAATCAGTTGCTGACCCTTCGTCAGGGAATATCCGAGCGGGTAAAAAAACGCATGGAGCGCTCCCAGAAAGAATACTTTCTCAACGAACAGATCAAGGAAATTCACAAGGAACTGGGCAGTGAAGAAGCCGACCCCACCGGGGCCAGAGAACTGGAACGCAAAGTTCTGGCGCTGGACTTAAGCGATGAAGTGCGCGCCAAGGCCCAGATTGAAATTAAACGGCTCTCCCGTCTTCAGCCCATGAGTCCCGAGTCGGGAGTACTGCGCACCTACCTGGAATGGATAACCGACCTGCCCTGGAACGTCCGGACAACCGACAGCCGCGACATTTCCCAGGCTTCCCGCCTTTTGGATGCGCAGCATTACGGTCTGGAGAAACCCAAGGAACGCATTCTTGATTTTATTGCCGTCCGCCAGCTCAAGACGGCCGTTAAGAGTCCCATTCTCTGTTTTGTCGGACCGCCGGGTACCGGTAAAACCTCGCTGGGCCGCTCGGTGGCTGAAGCCCTGGGCCGCAAATTTGTCCGCATATCACTGGGCGGTGTCAGGGACGAAGCGGAAATACGCGGACACAGAAAAACCTATGTCGGCGCTCTGCCGGGAAAAATTATCCAGGCGGTCAAACGCGCCGGTTCGGCCAATCCGGTATTTTTACTCGATGAAGTGGACAAAATGTCCAACGACTACCGGGGCGATCCTTCTTCGGCCCTGCTGGAAGTTCTGGATCCCGAACAGAACAGCACCTTTACCGACCACTATCTGGAAGTACCGTTCAACCTTTCGGAAGTTATGTTCATTACCACCGCCAACAGCCTGGAAAAAATTCCCCACCCCCTGCGCGACCGCATGGAAATAATCCGTGTTCCCGGCTACACCATGACCGAGAAGAAAAACATTGCGCGGCAGTTCATCATACCCAAACAGAAAACGGAAAACGGCCTGGAAAACTCCAGCATACGTTTCCCCGATGAATCACTGGAACTGCTGATACGGGGCTACACGCTGGAAGCCGGAGTACGTAACATGGAACGGGCCATCAGCCAGGTAATGCGCAAAATTACCCGGAATATTCTCCACGAACAGCAGACCCGGCCCGGACGCTGGGTAATTAACAGCGCGGCGCTGCATCAGAATCAAACCTTTTCCGCCGTATACCGGAAGCCGGAGGATGCGCCCCCCGAAATAAGCGGCTGCGACATGGAAATAACACCGGAAATGGTACGCCGCTACCTGGGTAAAGAACGCCTGGAAGACGATCTGGGCACCGCCGGCCGGCCCGGTCTGGCACCGGGACTCTACTACGACGGCGGCGGCGGCGGCGTGCTTCCCGTAGAAGCCCGCATATTTGACGGTTCGGAAAAACTTATCCTTACCGGCCAGCTGGGTGACGTTATGAAAGAAAGCGCCCAGATAGCCCTCTCCTACCTCAAAGCCAACCGCGGCCGTTTCGGCCTGAAGGCCGGCTTTGACCGGAAAAAAGACATTCACATTCATGTGCCCCAGGGCGCCATACCGGTTGACGGCCCCTCTGCCGGCATAGCCCTGAGCGCCGCGCTGCTCTCGGCCGCTTTGGGAATTCCCCTGAAAACCGGCATAGCCATGACCGGAGAAATCACCCTGACCGACCGGGTGCTGCCCATAGGCGGTGTCAAGGAAAAATCGCTGGCCGCGCGCCGCCGGGGCTTTTCCACCATTGTTATGCCCGAAGACAACCGCAGAGACGTGGAAGAACTTCCCCCGGAAGTGCGCAGTGAAGTTACCTTTCTGTTTCACAAAAGCCTCTCTGAAGCACTGGAAAGCCTCTTCCCTGAAGGCAGCTTTGAATAAAAGCTTGAATAAATCAAATCCGAAAGCTGCCTGAAATCCCGCTTTTCAGGAATGCGGAAGCTCTTCTCCGCTCACTTCTCGTTAAAAAAAGACTTGAAAACGCCGGCATGGATACGGCATACTGCAAAAAACGGGAGGCAAAGCCGTGAAACGTATAACCCTTTTTGTTATTGTACTGCTCTTACTGAGTACTGGGGTCCTCTTCGCCCAAAAGTTCAAAAACGAATCCGAATTTTATCCCAAGACCTTTCAGATTCATAAAGTTTTTCCTCACAGCAAGGGATACAAAATTGAGTTTATAACCCAAAGCCATGAGCTCAGTTCGTTCTGGGCTCCAATTCAATGGTTTGACGGACCTGATAACGTTGGCGAGATTGCTTACGGCATAGGTAAAGCTTATCCTTATATTACCTTTTTCTATCTGAACGGCGAGCTGGATCACTTCCGCATGTATCTGATAGAAAGCCCGCTTCATCCCAGCTGGGGCAATCTTGATCCCACTCAAGACTATTCCGCAGAGATTCCTTCTCCTGACACAAAGCCGGAACCGTCTTTTTGAGATCAGAAAAACCTGTTTTCCTCAAGGATACTCCTCAGCCGGTGCTGAACGCGCTGGCTCAATACGAAGAGTTTTTCATTCTGGGCCACGAAGAACCTGACGCGGACTGTCTGTGTTCCCAGAGAGTTCTGGGTTCATGGCTTTCCCGCCGGGGGAAAACAGTGCACCTGTGTTCGGCCGGTCCATGGAGACGGCCGGAAATTGCCGGATGGCAGCCTCTTTTTAACGCCGGCATTCCGCCGGCGGCGCCCGGAGCAAAAATTCTGTCCGTTATACTGGATTGCTCTTCTTTCAGCCGGACAGGGTTCCCTGAGGACACCCTGCCGAAAGGCCCCGTTATGGTTATTGACCACCACGCCACCAGTGAAAATTTCGGCGACTTCCGCTATCTGGATCCTCAAAGTCCTTCCGCCACGCTGCTTGTTCAGAAACTGATGGAAAGTGCCGGAGATCCGCCCACTCAGGAAGAAGCACAGCTGCTGTTTATGGGATTCTGCACGGATACCGGGTTTTTCCGGCATGTGGAACCCTGGCGCCTGGGCGCCATGGAAGGCGTTGCCAGACTGGTGGGAAACGGCGCTTCCCCTCCAAAAACCTTCCAGCTGCTGAACGGGGGACGCAGTCCCGGCTCCCTGCAGCTTCTGGGGCGTATTCTGGAACGTATTGAAATTCATTTTAACGGCCGGCTGGCGCTCTCATGGGAACGCCCCAAAGACCGCAGGGAACTGGGGAAAGAACGCGATTCCGACATGATGTACCAGCTGCTCCTTGGAATTTCAGGTGTGGAAGCCGCCGCCGTTATCCGGGAGCAGAACAACGGCACATGTGTAGCGGGACTGCGCTCTCTCACCGATCTGGATGTTTCTGAAATTGCAGGATTCTTCGGCGGCGGCGGCCACAGAAAAGCAGCCGGCTGCGCCATCAGCGGAGACCTTCAGGACGCTAAAGAACATCTGCTGACACTATTTGCAGACAGGCTGAAATAACAGCCGGGAAAAAACCATGAAAAAAAACATACCGTTTTTAAAAGCCGCCCTTGGAACCGCCCTTCTTTTAACACTCTTCAGTTTAGTGTGGGCCTGTTCCACCGTACCTCTGACCGGACGGCGTCAGTTCTCATTAATTTCCGACGAATCCATCCATGCCCTCAGTTTTGAGCAATACGATGAATTTCTGAAAACCAATCCGGTTGTAACAGACAGCCCGGATCTGTGGATGGTACGCCGGGTCGGCCGCCGTATTCAGCACGGCGTGGAAAAATACTTTGAAGAACAGGGAATGTCCCGCCTGCTCAAAGACTATCAGTGGGAATTCAACCTGGTGGAAGATGACGCAATAAATGCCTGGTGCATGCCCGGCGGCAAAGTTGTTGTCTACACCGGCCTTTTGCCCGTTTCCCGCACCGAAGAGGGGCTGGCTGTTGTTATGGGGCATGAAATTGCCCACGCGGTGGCCCGCCACGGAGCCGAACGCATGAGTCAGCAAATGGCTTTGCAGATGGGAGGAATGGCACTCTCCGAGGCTCTGGCTCAAAAGCCGGAGGAAACCCAGACGCTCTGGTCGGCAGTATACGGCCTGGGCGCCCAGTTCAGCATAATGCTGCCCTACAGCCGTCTGCATGAAAGCGAAGCGGATCACCTGGGGCTTATTTTTATGGCTCTGGCCGGTTACAACCCGGAAACCGCGGTAGAATTCTGGCAGGAAATGAGCCGGAGCGGAGGAGCCAAACCGCCTGAATTCCTGAGCACCCACCCCTCCGACGCCACCCGTATTGCCGACATACAGCAGTGGATGCCTGAAGCGCTCAAGTACTACCGGCCGCATTAATACTTGCTACATTAACCTTTTTTAAATGATTTGGGCCGGCAGATTCACGCCGGCCCGCCCCAGTGCGCCGGACAAACCTTCGCCGCGCCGGACAAACCTCCACCGCGCCGGACAAACCTCCGCCGTGCCGGGCAAAACTCCGCCGCGCCGGACACAACCGCGCCGCGCAGCCCCTCCCCCGCCGTGCCGGGGCCGCCTTTACAGAGTTCTCCCGGCCCCGCTTGACTTTCTGACGACCGTTCGTTAAATTATCTAACGAACGGTCGTCAATAAAAAATGAACAAAAGCAGCCACGAAATTAAAAAAAAGGAAATACTCAATTCAGCTTTCCGGATATGGGGCAAAGACCATTTCCGTTTCTGCTCTCTTTCGAAACTGGCTGCATCTCATAACATAACAAAACAGGCCCTCTACTGCTATTTCCCCAGTAAAGAAAAACTGGAAATGGCCATGGAAGAAGAAGCTGCGGCCATATATCTGTCATACACCGAAAACCTGCTGCGTCAGCTGAAAAAAACTTCCGGTGCAGATTTTGCCGCAGTTTACATGAACGAATCCCGAAACTTCATCCGGAAAAACATCTTTACCTTTGATTATATTTCGCACCGCTTCCGCCAGGACACCATTCCGGAACTGTTTCAGGACTCTCTATGGAAACTGTACCGGCTGGCTGAAGAGAAAGCCGCCATTCCCCCCACCGGTATACGTTATCTGAATGCCATGCTGATCAACAGCATCCATTGCGGCAGCGAAACAGACAGTTCCCGGTGGGAAAAGGCCTGGCAGGAAGGCTTTGCTTCGAAAGAAATAAACCGTATTCCGGAGTTTGACAAAATTCTGGCCGACGCGGGCCGAACCGACATGGGCCGCTTCAAAGACCCTCTGCTGAACGCGGTTTTTGATACCGTTATGGAAGAAGCCGGCGGAGAGGTATCTCTGGGGAAAGTGGCCCGCAGGGCCGGGCTGTCCAAAAGCAGCCTGTACAACTACTGGCCCTCCAAACAGGCCATGTTTGACGATGTTTTAGGGCAGCAGGCGGCCATTTACGGGAATCTGTTCAGCGATCTGCTGAAAAACTACAGTCATCCGGCTGACAGACTCTTTGCCTATCCGGCTTTTATCGGTATGTTTTTCCTGCGCTCACCGAACGTACTGAACTACATTCAGCGAATGACGGCTCTGGCCGGAACGCCATTACAAAATGACAGCCCGGCTGTCCCCGTATTTATGGCGCCCCTGAACGATCTTCTGACAAACGGCAGTATCTTCCCGAGGGGCTGCACCCCGGAAGAAATTCTGATACTGATCAGCATGACGGCCATTTTGGAAATCCAATATCACCTTACGGTCAATTCTGTAAGGATTCGCATAGAACAGGGTTTGAAAGATACCTATCGCCTTATAAGCGGAGGAATACAGGCCCTCAGGAGAACAATGTAATGAAAAAGTTTTTGCTCTTTAGCGCCGCAGCACTTCTGGTTTCGGGTATAGCCGCCGCCGAACCACTGAGCCTGACTGTTGACAAGGCTGTGGAAATGGCTTTGATAAGCAACCTGGGCCTTCAGAGATCGGCAATCGATCTAAAAATAAGCGAAAGGGGTAAAGCTACCCGCTGGAACGCCTTTCTGCCCGGAATCAGCGGTAACGCCGCGTTCACGGGCACGAATCAACTATTCACTAATGAGGCTGGTATACCCAAACGCGACGAAGCCAGTCTGTTTAACCTGAACGCGGGCATGAACCTTTCCCTTCCCCTGAACGCCGCCATGGCCACACAGATGAAAAAACTGGTGGCCGACTACGAAGCCGGACTGCTGACCTATGAATCGGCACGCAGGGAGCTGGAGCGGGACGTACGCAAGCAGTTTTACATGCTGCTGGCCAGCAGGGAGAACATTCTGCTGCAGGAATCCAGCATTGCGCTGGCCAAAAACCGGCTGAATCAGGCCCGGGAAAACTTTGCCAACGGTCTGGCACCGGAGCTGGAAGTGCTCTCGGCGGAAGTTTCAGTGGCCAATCTCCAGCCAGAATATGACAGCGCGGTGGCCCGTTACGAAAAACTGATGCTGTACTTCAAGTTTCTTATCGGCGCTGCCCCGGACGATGAAATTACTGTTAACGGCTCCCTTGAAACGCGCCTGGTCAATCTGGAAGCCTCCAGCCTCATTGCCAAATATCTCTCCGGCCGTCTGGACCTGCGCACTCTGGATAAACAGATGGAGGCACTCAAATACGCTGTACTCTCAGCCGGACTGGGGGCCAGGTCGCCTTCTCTGGTGCTGGGCTATAACTACAGTTACGGCGGCTCCAACAGTGAAATCAGCAAAATGGGGATGCCACAGGATGCCTGGTCGGACTGGATGGATAACGGAACCTTCAGCATTGCCATGAGGTGGAACCTGGACGGCCTTATTCCCGGTTCATCAGGGGATGTGACCCACAAAAACCTCAAAGACCGTCTCTCCTCGCTTGAGCTGGCCCGAACCATGGCCCGGGAAAAGGCGGAAATTGATATTACCAATCTGGTTAACGACCTGTCCGTGGCCCATAAAAACATCGAAGCCAGCACTTCCACCGTAGAGCTGGCCCAAAAGACCTTTGAGCTGACAGAAGAGGCCTACAGGGCCGGTTCCCGGGAAATTCTGGATGTGGAGAGTGCCCAGAACAACGTTATGAAAGCCTCTCTGCAGCTGCTCATGGCCCGCTACAGCTACATTGCCGGTATTCTTGATCTGGAATACGCACTGAATACAACCAGCGATAATTTCTAAGGCTGGAAAGGAAGGAAAAATTCATGAACTCTACGGATAAGCCCCTCAACACCGAAGGTTCGGACCGCAGTCCCAAAGGCCGGGGCCCCTTTATAATCATAGTTGTTGTTCTGCTGCTCATCATACTGGCAGCCGTGGGTCTGCTGATTCTGAAAAAATCACAGTCCGAAGAACAAACCCCAAAGGGCTCTTCCGAAAACACGGAAGAAACCACCTACAGTGTCAATACCACCCGGGCCGTCATGGGGCCCATAGCCGATTATTTTCGGATAAACGGCGAAGTGGTCAGCGCCAGCTCGGTGGAAGTGTATGCCGAAGCCACAGGCATTTTATCCCGCCTGTATGTCAATCTGGGCGATACGGTTCGCAAGAATCAAATTATCGGCGAAGTGGACCCTTCCCGCGCCGGTATGAAATACAGCCTTTCACCCGTAAAGGCCCGTGCAGGGGGCACCGTTACCTCCCTGCCCCTGAGCACCGGAGACGTGGTAAGCATGCAGAGCCCGGTGGCCGTTATCGGCAACCTGCAGAAACTTCAGGTTACCGCCGCCATCCCCGAGCGCTACGTTTCCCGCATCCGGCAGGGCATGGCCGCCGAAGTAACGCTGACCGCCTGGCCGGGTCAGAGCATCCCCATGAAAGTCACCCAGATAAATCCGGTGGTGGACGCGGCCAGCCGCACCATGGAAATCAGAATGGACGTGCCGCCCAATGAGCCAGATATTAAGCCCGGAATGTTCGCGGAAATCCGTCTGACCACCGATGAAAAAGACCAGGTCGTTAAAATTCCTGCCGATTCCATTCTGCGCCGTCTGGGGGAAACATTCGTATACGTTATTTCCGATGGCCGTGCCGAAAAACGCCTGGTGGTTCCCGGCATTACCCTGGAAGGCGTGGTGGAAATACTGGAAGGCCTGGACGACGGTGAGGTTATTGCCTGGCAGGGACAGACCCTTCTGGAAGATGGTGTGAAGGTCCGGGTAAACCGGGAAGTACAGGTTATAGAGCCATGAGCATTGCTAAAACCGTTGTTAACCGCCCCACAACATTTTTTATTCTCTACGTTCTCATTGTGGCACTGGCCCTCTACATTGCACCTCAGGTGCCCATAGACCTGTTCCCGGAAATTAACCCTCCGGTTCTGGTTATTTTCACTAACTACCCGGGAGCCAGTCCGGAAGAAGTGGAACAGACCGTTACCCGGCTGCTGGAAGGCGCCCTGACCAATGTCAGCAGTGTCAAAAAAATAACATCCACTTCATCGGAAGGCAGCAGCTCCATTATTCTGGAGTTCCGCTGGGGACTGGACCTCTCGGAGGCCTCCAACGAAGTGCGGGACAAGCTGGAATTTGTAAAGGATTACCTCCCTGAAGATATTACAACACCGCAGATTTTCAAGTTCGACCCCTCCCTCATTCCCATTATCCAAATGAC
>PDWI01002988.1_pt1 | contig 24634 bp, 26 predicted proteins | sample 1430891 | NCBI WGS metagenome assembly PDWI01 (sample SAMN01162508, study PRJNA174530) | Oral metagenome, whole genome shotgun sequencing project. | biome: Marine environment; feature: Marine mammal; material: Swab sample of the gingival sulcus; isolation source: swab sample of gingival sulcus...
GTATGTTATAGTTGTGGAAAAGGTAGTATTAGTGGAAACAAAGTCTCTCATGCACTAAATCACACAAAAAGAGTTTGGAAACCAAATCTTAAAAAAGTTAGAATTATTGAAGATGAAAAAGTAAAAAGAGAATTTGTTTGTACTAGATGCCTTAGATCAAATAAGGTAAAACGCGCTTTATAAAAACATCCCCCATTTTGGGGGACTTTTTATTTATCTTTACTATGCACTAAAATCATTTCTCCACTATCAAACGTTACCTTGACGCAGTCATCTAAAAATTCATTGCTATTAAGCAAACTCTCTCCAACTTCAATGTCTTTATGAAACAATTCATATTTGGCGCCAATAATGCTCAGCCCTTTAATTTTAGTAATTGGAATAATGGAAAAGAAAGAATTTGTTTTTTCTATGATGAAATTCTTATTCTTATACTCTAACGTATTGAATCGATCAATAAATCGTATTCGTGATTTATATTTTTTAAGAAGAAGAATATTGGACAATGAGTGATCTATTCTATTGCCATAAAACCCAGTTATATCGGCCAAATAACCTTTTTTTATTATATGATCTATTGATAACTCTAAATCTGTATTATCCTTCATGGCTGGATACCTAACAATTTTTAGATCACTTTTTATTCGATTGACATCAACGGAATCTAAATCGCCTATTAACACATCAACCGTTAAATCAGTTAGGTGATTGTACCCACCATCACAAGCCACTATGTAATCATAATCCGAATATATTTCTTCAACATATTGTTTGTCTACATCTCCATTGGCAATAATTAATGCTTTTTTCATCTTAAAGATTCTATCGCTTTCTTATAGTCGCTGGAACCAAAAACATAGCTTCCAGCCACCATAATGTCAATTCCTTTATCTATAAGTTGTCTACTCGTCTTATCGTTTATACCACCATCTATTTCTATAAGATAATTATATGACTTTTCTCTCCTTATAGAATCTAGCTTTACTAATTTATCAACGGAAGACTCAATAAACTTTTGGCCTCCAAAACCAGGGTAAACACTCATAATAAGAACTAAATCTATCTTATCTAGATACTGAACGATATCCTCGACATCTGTATCAGGCTTTATGCTGATACCCGCTTTTAGACCATGGCTTTGAATTAATTCAATATATTTGTAAACATCCGATACTGCTTCAACATGAATCGTTATAATATTTGCTCCATATTTAGCAAATGGTTCAATTAAATAATCGGGTTCTTCAACCATTAAATGAACATCATAATCAAGCTGCACAACGTCTCGAACATCCTTCAAAACCTTATATCCGAAAGATATATTTGGAACAAAATGTCCATCCATAACATCGAAATGAATCAAATCTGCCCCAGCCTCCTCAACGTTAACTAATTCTTCACCAAGTCTAGAAAAATCTGCAGATAATATTGATGGTGCTATTTTTACCATATCTTCCCTCTTTCTTTTATCTCTGAGTAAATTTTTAAATAATTACGGTACCTATTTTTATCAATCTTTCCGGTTTCAACAAGCTTTTTTACCCCACAAAAAGGTTCGTTTATATGTGCACAATCATTAAATTTACAACTATAACTTGCTTCTTCAAAAAACAAACATGCTAAGCTAGATAAGTCAATACTTTTTTCAATATCAAGACTTTGAAATCCGGGTGTGTCTGCAATATACGTCTTATCATTAACCCGTATAAGTTCTATATGTCTTGTAGTATGTTTTCCTCTTTTTAACTTATCACTTATTTCAGAAGTCTTAAGTGAAAGTCCAGCGATATAATTAAGAAAAGAACTTTTACCCGAACCAGATGGCCCAGCTAAAACATAATTTCCTTCTTTTAAGGAATTTAAAAACAACTCAATATCTCGTTCAAATTTTACGCTCATATAAAAAATATTAGAAACTACTCCCCTATAATCAACTTCTAAACTCGCATCATCCAAATCAGTTTTATTGACAACGATTATAGGTTCAATATTTAAATTTTTTACATTTACGATTAGCTTATCTATCATAAGATAGTCCACATTCGGGGCTTTTTTTGATACAAAGATTATAAGATAATCAACATTGGCTATCCTTGGTCTAACAAGAATATTTTTTCTGTCAATAATCTCTTCTATCCTCCCCTCACCGTTTATATCATCTTCTTGTATAATCACTCTATCGCCTACAGCAGGAGACTGTGACAGTCTAAATTTTCCTTTGGCTTTACACAGATAGATTTTAGAATTGGCATTTACAAAATAATATTCACTTATCGCTTTAGTAATAAATCCTTTTATCACTCTACAATACCTTGTTCTACTTTATCTTGATCGATAAATACAGTGTAGATCGACCCTTTAGGTGCAGAAACTAATACATTGACAATACCTTTTTCAGTATTAACATTTTCATCGTAAACAACTTTATTATTATTTTTATATGAATATTCAACTTTGATTCTAACCGAATTATCAACGTAAGATGAAATATTTATAGGTATATTTTTTTCTATATAATCTCCATCTTTTATCTCATCCCCACTGCTAACAATCAGTTTAACATTATCGTTTGGTCTAACTTCTGAATTGGGTTCTATTGAGGTTGCAATAATTTTTCCCTTTGCTATTTCTTTTGATTTTTTAAACTCAATATCATCAACATATAAACCCATATTGTTTAGTCTACTTATGGCTTCCTCTAGATAACCATCTCTAAGATCCGGCATTAGGATTTTTTCTTTTGGCTCTGAGCTTACTATAAGATTTACAACAGTGTCTTTATCCGCTTTAAAACCAGCAGACGGTTCTTGGCTAACGATATGATTTATCTCCACATCCTGTGTTTCCATTGATTTGATTTTACCAAGTTTCACATTTATTTTGGCAAGTTCTTCTTTTGCTTCATCTAAACTTAAACCTGATAAATCAGGAATGATAATATCATCTTCTCCGCTACTAACAACAACATTTATTGTAGTACCCTTCTTTACCATCTCGCCCTTTTTTTCCTGAGAGATTATAATATCTTTTTTAATATTAGTTGAATTCTTCCTCTCCACTATTTTCAAATAAAGACCCTGTGCTACAATCTTTTCATTTGCTTCCGTATAGCTCATAAGCTCTATATTTGGAACTTTTACATCGGAACCACCAAAAAACATAGCGATAATTGTAATCAGAGCTATTGCCAATATAACACCTGCAGAAGATAACGCGATTACCTTTTTCTTTTTATCCATCGTTTTTGTCTTAGTATGGCTATACAGTATCTCGCCAATTTCAGTAGTAACACGTCTCATAGACCCATATCTATCATTTTTATCAGCGCTTAGGCACCTCATAAGCAAATTATTTACTTCACGACTAATATCTGGATTGATGTTCTTAGGATTAACAATTGGAAGTTTGCTCAATTTAAAATCTATTACTTCCTCTGTTTCAGAAGGATATGGTAAAACTTTATTAATTAACTCATATAATACAACGCCCAGCGAATAAATATCAGACCTTTCATCTATTATTTTACCCTGAACCTGCTCTGGCGATGAATATCTAGCAGAACCGTACATTTGTTTAGTTCCAGTGGAACCATCACTAATTAATTTTGCAATACCAAAATCCGTGATTCTAGGTTCAAAATATTCATCTACAATGATATTATCCGGTTTGATGTCACTATGGATTACACCATTAGAATGAGCATGGCTAAGCGCTTTAGAAAGCTTTAATCCCATTTCTAAAACTTGCTTCTCAGAAAAATCTCTATCTCCTTTTTTAAGAATGTTCTTAAGCGATTCACCTTGTATGTATTCCATGACAATACACTGCTTATTATCCTCTTCAAAAAAATCATAAACTTGAACGATATTTGGATGAGATAATCTAGCAATCGCTTTTGATTCTCTCATAAATACTTCTCTCGCTAATTCATCATCAGAGCTCTTCAACACTTTAAGAGCTACTTTTCTATCAAGTTGATTACAAAAAGCAAGGTATACATCAGACATACCTCCAGAACCAATCAATTTTATAATTTTATATCTCTCGTGTAATATTTTCCCAATCATACTCTATCCTCTCACAACAACAATCGAAATATTATCCGTTCCACCACGTTTAAGCGCAATATCTTGAAGCTTATCACCTATTGTCGATGGATTTTTATATTTAAGCGCTACCTCTAGTATATCTTTTCTGCTGAGGTGTTTTGTTAATCCATCAGAACACATCACAAGCAACTCATTTTCTTTTAATTCAAACTCAAAATAATCTGGTTCAACATCTTCATAAGGTACTATTGCCTTGAGAAGAACATTTTTGTCCGGATGATTTCTTGCTTCTTCATCTGTTATTTCGCCCATCTTATATTTAAAATTGACCACCGTATGATCTTCTGTCAATTGAGTAATCATACCATCGGAAATTAGATAAGCTCTTGTATCACCAACATGAATACAACGAAACTTATTCAGTTTGCTAAAACAACATGTTAACGTTGTGCCCATTTTCTCTAATTTTTTATTACTAGATGATTTTTTACTCAACTTCTCTTTTATATTATTCATAAGTATACTTATGTTTGACTCATTTATACCATCATATTCATTAAAAAATTCTATCACCGTTTCAACAGAAATCTTACTTGCAATCTTGCCTCCAGAGTAACCACCCATACCGTCAGCAACAATATATAAACCATTTCTGCCATCCGTGCAATAAAATGAGTCATCATTTTGTATTCTAACTTTTCCTACGTTAGTAGTGCCGTACGATTTCATAATTCTCCTTATCTTCTAAAAAGGACTGCAAAGTAACCTTCTTCTTTCTCTATATTTGGTAACGATTTATACATACCATTATTATAATACATATTTGTCATATCTGTACAGACTTTTAAATCCGTTTTTTCTAAAATATACGCCATATTTTCTTCATTTTCCATCTTTAAAATACTGCATGTTATATATAATAGTTTCCCATTTGGTGATAAATACTTACTGGCATTATCAATTATTTTTCTTTGCGTCTTGACTAAATCCAAGACATCTTTTTTCCTTCTTTTAGCTTTTATATCCGGTATTTTATTCATGATTCCTGTCGCCGAACACGGAACATCAGCAATCACCAAATCATACTTTCCTTTAAATTCTGGATTGTAAACAGTAGCATCATTTAATTCTACCTCTACATTTTTTAAATTTAATCGTTCCACATTATCTCTGATTAGTTTTAACTTATACTCATTTTTATCAAGTGCAAGTACCTTTCCATTTATTCTATTAGCTATTGCTATTGTTTTTCCCCCTGGACTTGCACACAGATCCAGCACATTGTTAGCGCTATCAAATTCTTCTAAGCTCATAATCGCTTGAGGACCAAATGACTGAATATAAATATCACCATTCATAAAAGCCTTTGATTTATCGATATCTTGGCTACTTAATATCTTAATTAACTGTGGCAGTCTGTTATCTTGCACTGATTCTATCCCATCAGATTTTAAACACCTGACCGCCTCTTTTGGGTCAATTAGTGAAAATGCATACGCACCGATTTCATCAAATTGTTGAAACATCTCTTTCACTTCACCTAACGAATAATCTCTCACTATCATATCAAGTAACTCGTCATTGATAGAATGTCTTAAAGCAAACCTTTTTATGTCAGTATACCCTTTAAAAATATTGTTAAAATCGTCTTTGCTATCTCTTATAATATTTCTCAATACACCATTGAAAACAGGCGCCATAAACCGTCTTTTCTTTTTCACCTCATTTATAACACCGTTTACGATTGCATAGTCTTTTTTATTTGTAAATAAAATTAGATATATTGAAATCATAAAATATGCATATTCACTATCTAACAGCTTACTGCTTTTTTTGACATAATGCTTAATCATCAAATCAATATATCTTCTATTTTCAAGACAGCCCTTAATAACTCTATGGTAAAAAGGGTAGTCTTCTTTGCTTATTTCTCTTCTTATTTTTAGTAGCGTATCTTTTAGCTCATGCTTAAGTGCATGAGCGAGGTACATCGAGAGTTTATGATATTGCATTAATCTCTACTTATAAGTACTAGTCTTACTAATGAAGCAATGGCTGCTAATGCGGCCGCAACATAAGTAAACGCAGCTGCTTGAAGTACTTTTTTAGATCCAACATAATCACTATCACCCACCAGACCTAAATATTTCATCTGTTTTAATGCTCTTGCAGATGCATCAAACTCAACAGGTAATGTAACAACCTGAAATAAAACTACCGCTGAAAAAAGAGCGATAGAAACTTTCATCAAAAGTCCACCCATAGAAGTTGAGACGCCTAAAAGTATACCCGCAAAAAAGATGAATGACCATGCAGAAGAAGCAATCCCCACGACAGGTGACATCGCTGTTCTAAACTTTAAGAAAGCATATCCATTGGCGTGTTGTATTGCGTGGCCCACCTCATGACTAGCAACGCTTAGCGATGTAACAGAAGACCCTTGATAAACTCCTTTGGATAATCTTACCGTTCTCGTAGTAGGATCATAATGATCTCCTTCTTTTGCGTTTAACATCTCTATGTTTATTGATAATCCATTTGCTCTTGCGATTCTTTCTGCCACTTCATAACCCGTCATATTCCTAGAATTACGTACTTTTGCATATTTATTAAATGTACTTCTAACAAGATATGAAGCAAAAATAGATAATAGCAAAAATGGAATTAAAAGCCAAATATAACTAAAATATAACATGTTAACCTCCTAAAACTATGTCTTCGCTTATAATATTACCCTTTAAATAATCTTTTACTAACATTTCCCTCTTTCCAGGGACCTTAATTTTCTTTATTAATAGCACTTTTTTACCACAACAAACACTGATGCCTCTATGATCCACACTGATAACCGTTCCAGGTTTAGCATCAAACGCTTTATCAACTGGCTCAGCATCCGTAACGATAAGTCTATTCCCTTCTAAAAACGTATAGACATTAACTAATGGTGTAAATGCTCTTACTTTATTATAGATTTCTGTCGCACTTAATCTCCAGTCAATCAGTCCATCACTTTTGCTTATTTTCTTGCAGTAAGTAGCGCTAGCGTCATCTTGAGGCAATCGGCGAGAATAATAGTACTCAATATCACCTAACACTTCTATAATTGACTCCGTCCCCAGTAGTGACAGCCTATCGTGCAAACTACTTAAATTATCAGATGTGATATCGATTTCTTTTTGTAATAGAATATCCCCTGCATCAAGCTCTTTTATCATATTCATTATCGTCACGCCGCTCTTGCTATCCCCATTTAATAAGGCACTTTGTATAGGTGAAGCTCCTCTATATTTTGGTAATAAGCTAGCATGAATGTTAATTGCGCCATAGCTAGCCGAATGTATTAGCTCTTCACTTAGTATTTTCCCATAGGCAACCACAACGAACACATCCGCTTTGATATCTTGTATCTTTTTTAAAAAACATTCATCAAGTATACTAGGGGTTATGACCTCTAAATTTTCTTCTAAAGCAGCCTTCTTTACTGCAGAAGGTGATAGTCTCTGTCCCCTTTTTTTCTTAGCATCTGGCTTAGTAACAACCAGCGCCACTTCATGTTTTTTCGTTAGCTCTCTTAACACTGGAACAGCAAAGTCTGGTGTGCCAAAAAAAACAATTTTCAAAATTATACCCCTGGAAGCTCTTCCTTCTCATAATCAACTATAAGAATTCCATTTAAGTGGTCTAACTCATGACATATCACTCTTGCTTCTATATCACAAACCTTTTTATCTAACGCTTCAAAGTTTTCATCATATCCTCTGACCCTTAAACATTTAGGTCTTTCAACTTCTACTAGCTTACCAGGTAGACTCAAGCAACCCTCTGAATCAGTACATGTATCCTCAAACTCTGATATTTGAGGATTTATGATAACTCTCGGCCCCTTTTCATCATACAAATCATACGTAATCACTCTCTTTAAAACACCTACTTGAACGGCTGACAAACCAATGCCTTCTTCTTTATGCATTGTTTCAATCATATCCCCAATAAGTGTCTTTATCTTGTCATTAACTTCTTTTACTTCTCTTGATTTTTTCCTTAAAATAGGATCTTCATCTAATCTTACTTTTCTTATTGCCATGTTATCTCCTAATATAATAAATATAGTGGATCTACTTCTAACTTGTATCGGTATTTTTTATGCTCTTTCATAAAATCCACGAAATAATCCTTTACATAATTAATTTCTTCATCCCCACTAAACAATATGTGATATACAAAACTGTTATTCTGTTTCGAATAAATCGGTTGATATATACCACTTACTTTAACACCCGTATCCTTTAAATCCTCTATTATTTTATAAAGTTCACCCATCTCTTCATCATCAAAATACGCTTTCAATAGAATATGATTGATAAATGGTGGATAATTCGTCTCCAATCGAATTGATAACTCCTCATCAACGAAAGATAAGTAATCATCTCGTATCAAATGCTTAAAAATATAACTATCTGGAGTATACGTCTGAACCACACACACGCCACTGCTAATCCTAGACGATCTGCCGCTTAACTGAGAAATAATCTGATATGCTTTTTCATACGCTCTATACTCACTGATATTCATAATGGAATCAGCACTTATAATAGCGCTAAGACCTATATTTTCAACATCAAGCGCCTTTGCTATTATATGAGTACCTATAATTATATCATACTTACCATTATTTATACTTGAATATATTTCATTTAAAGAATTCTCATTACGAAACATCCTTGATTCAACTCTAAGCACACTAGCATTAGGATACATCGTCTTTATATCTTCTTCCAGTTTCATTATACCCCCTCCAAAGTATTTTATATACTTTGACTTACAATTAGGGCATTTTTCACCAATTATCTTGTTTTTAGAGCATAACTTACACTTTAATTTATTGTTACCCATATGTACATAGGGCAAGTCGCAACTATCACATTTATAAACAAATCCACATTCCCTACAAGAAACAAAGGAATTCTTCCCCTTTTTATTCATAAGCAATAAGACCTGTTTTTTTTCACTAAGCGCTTTTTTTATTTCAACATCTAACGTTCTACTTATGTATGACTTATTGCCATTAATCAACTCTTCTCTCATATCAACTATTTTCATGTCACCTCTAGCATCTTTAGAGAATTTCTCATTTAATATATGTTTTGTTATGGCATTATTAAAGTACAAATCAAGCGACGGGGTAGCGCTAGAAAATATAACTTTTGTATTACAGATTTTAGATAGTAAAATAGATGCCTTTCTTACATCCAAACTTGGCGATCTAAGAACATAGGAGTCTTCATGACACTCATCGATAATAATAAGAGAATATTCAATATTTAAAAATAGCGAAATTGGTGTTCCTATTACGATATCGACTTCTCCATTTAAGATTCTTCTTTCAACATCATATTGTTTTGAGGCACTCATTTTGGAGTGGATAACAGCAACTCGATTACCAAAAAATTCTCGCGTTCTTTTTTCTAACTGTGGTATTTGAAATAGTTCTGGTACAAGTATCAGTTTAACACCCTCTTTAACGTCTTTAAGCAAGTGAAAAAAAATTTCTGTTTTACCAGATGCATTCTTTCCAACAATCATGTGAAGCTTATCATCACTACACTTTATTTTTTCATATATTTTTTTTTGTTCGTTGGTGAGTTTATTTAAATCTCCAGTTTTAACTATTTTAGTCGTCTCAATAATTACACCATCAGAAACCAGTTTGTCAAAATTCTTTTTTGCCATATTAGATGGCTTTTCCAACACGCTATTATTGTCGAGATTTAAAAAAATAAATTCCGGTATTTGCTTTAATCTACTATCGATAGTAGTCAAATAGGATAATAATTCCTCTCTGCTCATCTTAAAGCGATAGTACTTTTTGTACTTTCTTTTAATGTCTTTTCTCTTGAATTTTTGAAAATATAACCTAAGTATACTAGCCGGATTTAACACATAATATCTACAAAGCTCCTCTATTAATAAAAGGTTATTACCTGACATTCTGCCAGATATAACCTCTTTTATTTCCTTTATAGTATAAGAAGTGTCCATATTAACAGTATGAGCGATAACAATAGCCTCTTGCTTCTTATTTGATGTGCCAAATGGTACATAAACTCTTGACCCTATTTCTATATCAAGTTCTGAACAATATGTATATTTACTATCATAGTTTTTTATCGCATCAAGTAGAATTACTTCATAATAATTCAATCTACTATTCCCCCAATATAATCTATTATCTCAACCGCTAATTCTTTTTTACTCTTCTTTTTAAACTTAATAGAACCGCCCTTTTCTAATAAAACAATCTCATTATTGTCACTTGAAAAACCGATATCTTTTCTTGATACATCATTTAGTATAAGAAAATCTAGTTTTTTCTTTTCAAACTTTTTCTTAGCATTCTCTAATACATTATTCGTCTCAGCCGCAAAACCTATTGTCAAGATATCAGGATATTTTGTAGAAACATTAAACAGTATATCCTCTGTAGGAATTAATTCAAGAGTTAAATTTTTTCCATTCTTTTTCAGTTTATTCTCACTATACTCCTTAGGTGTATAATCTAATACCGCAGCTGCCGATACAAATATATCATAGTTTTTAACCACACTCATAACTTCTTCAAACATGTCATTAGAGCTAACAGTATATTTAAAATCAACGTCACTTATTTCCTGTATATCGTCTTTCCCGGAAATAACCGTTACACTAGCTCCCATATTTCTAAATGCTCTAGCAAAAGCCATACCCATCTTTCCAGTTGATGGATTGGATATAAATCTAACAGGATCGATATGATTTCTAGTAGGTCCTAATGTTATTAACACCTTTTTATCTCTATACATATCACTTCGATTAAATTCATAATCAAGCATATCCATTATTTTATCAAAATTTGCCAATCTACCAGCGCCATAATCACCACAAGCTAGTCTACCACTATCAGGTTCTATAAAACGATACCCCCTCTTCTTTAAGGTTTCAATATTTAACTGAACAACGTTATTTTCGTACATGTTGCTATTCATTGCTGGCGCAATGATCACTGGTGAATTTGTTGCTATAACAGTGCTAGTGAGTGCGTCGTCTAATATTCCAGATGCAATTTTACCGATAAAATTTGCTGTCGCTGGAATGACTATTAGATAATCGCTTTTCGCTAAATCTATATGACTTGTCGGATTATTATTTGTTAAGGAAAACAAATCGGTTATAACATCATTTTGCGTAAGTGTTTTAAATACAAGTGGTGAAACAAATTTTGTAGCATTCTCTGTCATTATCACATTAACATCATAGCCCATTTTCACTAAAGCGCTTGCAATATCACATGCCTTATATGCAGATATACCACCACAAACCCCAAGCGTTATTGATTTTTTCAATTTCCCCCCTTATCAAAATTAAACTTTTCCGTATTGTTTTTTATCAAATCGATAATATCTGAATTGACCTTTAGGCTCTCTGCTTCAATTATACTCTCCAGTTTACTTGCTGCAGATTTTGCATCATCATTTACAATGTAATAATCGTATTTCTCAATAAAAGCAATTTCTTTTTTTGCTTCTAGCATTCTTATATGAAGCGACTCTTCTGTCTCTGTTCCTCGTTTAACCACCCTATCTTTCAGTATTTTAAGAGAAGGCGGAAGGATAAATACAAAAATTGCGGCATATTTATTTTTCACCTGTTGAGCACCTTGTATATCTATTTCAAGAACTACATTCTTTCCGTCCGATAAAATACTTGTAACTTCTTTCTTAAGCGTTCCATAATAGTTGCCATATACCTTTGCCCATTCGATAAATGCATCTTCTTCTATTTTCTTCTTAAAATCCTCTTCCGAAATAAAGTAATAGTTTTTTCCCTCTACTTCACCAGGTCTAGGTCTCCTAGTAGTAGCCGAAACACTCATAACGATATCGTCTCTCTTATCCAACACCATTTTATTTATCGTACCTTTACCAGCACCCGACGGACCGCTAACAACAAATAATTTACCGCTTTTTTTATACATGATTACTCCACATTCTGAACTTGCTCTCTAATCCTTTCAATAATACTTTTCATATCAATTATGACATTTGAAACTTCATATCCGACACATTTGCTTCCAATGGTGTTAACCTCTCTATTTAACTCCTGCGTAATAAAATCAAGTTTTCTACCAACGCTCTCATCCTTTTGAGTCATTTCTTTAAATTGACTAATGTGTGACTTCAGTCTTAATATTTCTTCAGATATGTCTTTTTTCTCAGCATAGATAGCTAGTTCTGTCTCCAGTACATTCTTATCTAACAGTTTTATATCATCTATTATATCATCAACTCTAAGTTTTATCTTGTCTTTATGATACTTTAAGATGTCAGGATACTCTTTTTCTATAATTTGTAAATTTTCTTCTAGTTCGCTAATATATCCCAATAAGTCATCTTGTAGGTAAACACCTTCTTTTTCTCTCATATGAACTAGACCATCTAACGCTTTATCAATCGATTTTGTAACATATTCCTTTAGTTTATCGTACTCAATAGCATCATCATTTATAATTATTGAATCTTTAACCATCAGATAATTATTAATCTTTTTCGAACTACTTATTCCCCTATATCGTTTTATCAGTTCATCAAAAATTTCATCATATCTATCCAATAAATCGTAATTCGGTTTAATTCTATCAGATGAGTTTTTATAATTAAAATGTATGAATAATTCAATCTTTCCCCTACTAAGCCTTTTTCTTACTAAAGATTTTAAATCATTTTCAAATTCATTTACTTCCTTTGGACTTCTGATATAAAAATCCAAAAATCTAGAATTAACACTTTTTATTTCAACATTTATATCGAGTTCTTCAAATTCCATTATGCTTTTACCAAAGCCACTCATGCTACGCATTGTTATCTCCTAAATACTCTTTTATTAGATAATACCCACCTTTTATTCCAGCATCATCACCTAGCTTTGTGGATACAATTTTTATATCATCTCTAAATGAATTCATAGCAGACTCCCTTGCATGATATAAAATATCTTCAAACATATATTCTCCTATGGATTCAATGACGCCACCACCCAGTATAAAAATATCTGGATTAAATATATTTACTAATGTTCCTATTGCACTTCCCAAATATTCAGAACTTCTATAGACTAGGTTCTTAGCTAATTTATCATCTTTTAAATACGCTTTCAATATACTGGAACTTTTTATCATGGACCCATCTTCTTTAAGATATTTATAAAGAAGAGATTTTTCTTCCTTTTTTGATTCAAGTTCTATTATTTTCATCATACCCGATTTAGAAACATATGATTCAAGACAGCCCTTCAAACCACAACCACACATGATGCCATCTTTTACAACATTCATATGACCTATTTCACCAGCGCCACCTTTTCCATTGTAAAGTTCATCATTAATTATTATCGATCCTCCAACACCCGTTCCTACAAAGAGACCAATACCATTATTATACTGTTTATTAGTATTTCTCCACTCGCCCCACATAGCAGCATTGACATCATTTTCTATCAATGTAGGTATTTTAAACTTCTTCTCAATAATTTTCTTTAGATTGATATTATAGAATGGTATATTTGGACAAAACACTATTTTAGAATTGTCTTCTATTATGCCTGGAATGGAAATGCAAATTCCTTCTATGTTTTTTTTATCTTTTTCTATTAACTCATCGATAATGTCAAATATTTTATCAAGAACATATTCTTGGCCATTTACAGCCTTCGTTTTCTTTTTAGAGTTATATAATTTCTCTCCATTATTATCATACAGCGCATAGTTAATATTACTGCCACCAACATCCAGTGAAATGTACTTTTTCATTAATTCTCCTCTCATTCTATAACATTATTTATCCATTTTTTCGTTCTATATCTATAATACCCCATACTAGACTTTATTATATCCTCAATATGCACAAGTACAATTGCATAGATAACAGGCACTTTAAAAAACACAACAGAAATATATAATATAGGGCAATTAATTAACCACATGGTTATCGCCTCAAGATAAAAAGCAAACTTAGTATCTCCTCCCCCTCTTAGTATTCCTACCACACAGAGTATCGATATAAACCTCGGTAGATTAAATATTGATATGACAGTAATTATTGTTATAGCGAAGGCACTAGTATCACTAGATAGCCCAAAGATCGATACGAATACGCCAGACGACAGCATCATAACGGCTGTTGAGAAAATGGCTATCACTATTATAATTTTTATAAAAACCTTTGCAAGTTCACTTGCTTCTTCAATTTTGTTTTCCCCTATTGAGTTTCCAATCATTACTTGAGAGGCAAGCGCAAAACCTATCATAAAAGCTTCAACCATGATATAGAACTGATAGGATATTTGATAACTAACGATAACTTTTGAACCATATTTAGAAAAGACAAATAGATAAAATATCGTTCCAAGTCCCCATATTACTTCATTAAAAAGGACAGGGTACGCAACATTTACTATTCGCTTGACAAACTCCATAGTAATTGATTTAAAATCCTTTAACCGAATAGCTAGTGACTTATCTTTGATATAAACAACATATATAACCAGGATTATTTCAATAATTCTAGCAATTAGCGTTGCTTTGGCGGCACCATCAACGCCCATAGCTGAAAATCCAAACTTGCCATATATCAACATATAATTTAATACTGTATTTATTATAACAGATATGCTAGTTATTATCATTGATATTCGAGCCATTGTAATAGCCCTTAAAGCCAATTCTAATGGAAAAGAAATGGCAATTAAAACATAGGTAAATGATGTTATTTTTAAATACCTTATACCTAGCGAAAGTACTTCTGCATCATTCGTAAACCATCCTACGATACTACCAGAAAAAAAGTATGCAACTATGAAAATTAGAACGCTAAATATTGTCGTAAACGATATATTTAATGCTAATGTCTTTTTTATACCATCAAAGTTTTTAGCTCCAAAATACTGAGATATAAAAACGGAAGCACCACTAGATGCTCCAAACGTTAACATAAACACCAAAAAATATATTTGCGAAGAAACTGTTACGGCTGCAAGTGATTTTTCTCCAACTCCTGCGATCATAAAAGAATCTATTAACTGCAATGAAGCAAAAATAAAATTTTGTATAACAATTGGTATTGCAATTCTAAAAATGCTTTTATAATTTACTTTCCCCATACTATCTCCTCATTAGATTATACTATAAAAAATAACAATGTTGAAACAAAAAAGTGTTCCAGTTAAACCAAAACACTTTATATCTTTATCTCAACCAATTTAAAATCCAAATAATCACAAGATGTTAAATAATAATGGATCCCATTATGTTCGCCTACTATGGTACTAGCCCATGACTTTTCATCATGTAAGTGTCCATAAACCACATGCTTTATCTTATGATTTCTAATCACCTGATTATAGTCCGTATTTAAAAACTGTTTCGTAATCGGCGGATAATGTGTTACAACGATAATCGCCTTAGGATCTTTCAATCTTTTTGCTTCTTTTATACTCATTTCAAGTCTCATAACTTCTCTGTTATAAATCTTTAAATCGCTATCTGCAAACCCATCAGAACCTGGTATCATCCATCCTCTAGAGCCACAAAAAACGATATCATTATAGCAAAACGCATTGTTTTGTATAAAATCTATGGTATTATACTTGCCCTGTAACTTTGACAGTGATTTCCACCAATAATCATGATTGCCTTTAACAAATATCTTTTTACCAGGAAGTTCATCTATCCAAAGCAAATCGCTATGAGCCTCCTTTTCATCAATTGCCCAAGAAATATCACCAGCAACTATCACAATATCATCATCTGTTACTTTTTCTTCCCAGTCCGCTTTTATTTTTTTATAATGATCTGTCCAATGAGTTCCAAAAACATCCATTGGCTTATCGTTAGAAAAACTTAAATGCAAATCACTTATAGAAAAAATTCTCACCTATATCATCCATTTCCTTTCTTATCATATCCAAAAGCTCATTAAGCTTTTCATTTGAGGATAAATCTAAAATACTATCTAATTTGTTTTGATACTTTTTCGCTAGCTCAGCGTGACCTTTGTTTCTAAGTAAAATTAATGAATTCGTTATCTCCCGTGTAATATTTGAATTTACTTCAAATTCAACTTGAGCGGAGATAATATCTTCTTTAATCTTGGTCATCTCCATATCTAAATCCCAAACAGATTTCGCTGCGTTTTGTAGCCTAACCCTTATATGATCTGGTATATCTTTTTTAAATTTGTAATTAAGCGAATGCTCTATGGTTGCCCAAAAGTTCATGGCAAGTGTTCGTATCTGTATTTCCGCCAGAACCTCTTTATATCCCCACGCCGTATTAACAGGATATTTTATTATGATATGGTAGGATCGATATCCACTATCTTTTACACCGTCAATATAATCCTTCATGTATTCAATTTGAAAGTCTTTTCCATCTCTAGCTTTTATTAAGTCAACAACTGTATATATGTCATCAATTAGCTGACACATTATTCGTATGCCAGCAATATCTTCCATTTCCGTTTCGATGTTTTCATACTTTATATCTCTAAGTTTTGCCTTGGCAAGTATACTAGAAACTTTCTTTACTCTACCCGTTGTAAACTCAATAGGAGAATACTCTCCCACCTCTCGGTAAGCATCTCTAATCGATTTAAACTTAATCTTTAATTCTTCGACCGCTTGTTCATATGGAATAAGAAATTTTTTCCACTCCATTACTTCATTGTTCATATAAATCTCCTTGAAATACATTTTTATCTTCTAATACAGCATCAAGCTTATTTTTTAAATATCTCCACGATCTAGACCAATTGCAAAAAACAACATCTTCATGCGAACTTCTAGAAAAAAAACGCTCTATCGTAACAGTTGGCCCTACCCTTTGTATAAAAGCTATGACCCTCTCAAGATATTCTTCAAATGGAATAACAGTAAATTCGTGGTTTAGGTACTGTTTGCCCATCACTGTTCCTTTAGAAATGTATAATGAATGTAGTTTCACTCTATCGACACCTAGCCTATTTATCAGCTTTGCGGAATGTAAAACATCATTCATGCTATCACCTGGTAGGTTAAGAATTAAATGTGTACCAACAATTATTTCGTTTTTTTTGAGCCTTTCTACAGCATCTATGTAATCCTCGACAGTGTGTCTTCTGTTTATAAATTCAAGCGTCTCATTATTAGCACTTTGCAGTCCAAGTTCCACCGTTATATTAACACCATAATTTTTTTTTATTTTTGATAACATATGTATATATTCATCCGAAATGCAATCTGGCCTTGTTGATAAACATACTTCAACAATATCATCTTCTAGTGTTTTTAAAATATTCTCTTCAAGAGTTTTTATATCCGTGTATGTTGAGGTATAATTTTGAAAATATACTATAAATTTACTGGCATTATATTTTTTTCCTATGTATTCTTTATTCGACCTAATCTGTTCCCTAATATCTAACGTATCATCCATCATATCTTTCGAATGAACCTTTAGTGAGCAAAAAGTACAACCCCCTTCTCCCTTAGTACGATCTCTATTCGGACAGTCTCCTTCAATATTTACAGGAAGTTTATATACTTTTTGACCATATAAATTCTTTAGATAATCAGAAAATCTATAGTACCTACTTTTCATATTTCCCCTTACCAATTATATCACATTATTTTTATTTTCATATATTATGTTATAATATGAGCGGAGGATACTATGAAACCATATAGAAAATCAACGGATTATAGTTATGCAATAGGGGCATTTGTTACCATAGAATTGTTGGAAAATAAAATACAGTATGTAGAAGAAGTATTGTTATCTGATGAAATAAAAGATGACCTGAAAAATAAAATAATAGATTTGTGTACAAGAAATAATATAAAATACTCGTTTAACAGTAAAGCCATACATAAAATATCAGGTAAAGATAATGTTTTTGTAATGGGAAAATTTATGAAATATGAGACGGATATTACAAAGGATAATCACATAATACTTGATAATCCATCCAACTTTGGCAATATCGGTACCATTATGAGAAGCGCTGTAGCGTTTAACTTTAAAAATATCATTTTTATAGGTAACTTTGCTGACTATTTTAATCCAAAAGTAATTAGATCTTCAATGGGCTCAATCTTTCGCCTCAATATAAAATCATATGCTACCATTAACGAATACATTGCAGAAAATGCAAATCATACGCTTTATTCTTTTATGTTGGATGGAAAACAAAAACTGGACCAATTAGGAGAATTTAAAAAGCCCTACTCTCTCATTTTTGGAAATGAAGCATCAGGGCTCGATTCAAGTTATCATGATATATCTAATTCGCTCAGAATTAGCACAACAGATAATGTTGACTCTCTCAATATCACTAGTGCTGTAACAATAGCACTATATAGCGCATTTATAAATTCTTAACTCTCTGAAATTTTATCTTTTAGTTGTTCAGGAATACTATACTTTGAGTCTAAACTAATATATAAATCAACTTCGTGCTTGTCACTAAAATATACAAGGTGATCTAATAATTCATCTGCTTCTTTACCTTCTAGATTTGTTAAAGAAAGTACTCCATCAACGAATATTTCTTTAATATCATAATTGCTAGAAATCATTCCACAGATAAAACCATAAAAGGATTTATGCGAATCAACTTTATAATCAGCTAAGTTAATAAATCTAAGGGATCTGTCTAATTCGAACATATTTCTGCTATCATCATCGATATATACGACGATACCCTTTGACTTCTTAGATACTTCATTTGCAAGGCTAACCATCTTTTTGCTTTTGCCACTCCCTTTTTCACCTTTAATAATTTTTATCATAGTTTTTCTCCCATTCTATTTGTCAAATAATTGTTTTTTAATTGGCCACACGATCCTTCAATATCGCGACCTAACTCTCTTCTAATTGTAACATTTATTTTTCTGTCTTCAAGTATTTTTCTAAAAATTAATGTTTTCGCATGCGTTGCTTCTTTATAATCCATAAAACTATTTTCGTTTAAAGAGATAAGATTTACATAGACATTCATTCCTTTCAGAATTTTAGCAAGTGTTTTAGCATCATCACTTGAATCATTCTCGCCTTGTATAAGCGTGTATTCTATGGTAACTCTTCGGCCTCTCTTTTCAGTAAAATAATTAATGGCTTCCATTATTTTTTTAATAGTATACTTTCTGGCAACGGGCATTATTTCTATTCGTTTATTATCATACGGCGTATGAAGGCTGATTGCGAGATTCGGCTTTATCTCTTTATCATCTGCCAACCTATAAATATTTTCAACAATACCACAGGTAGAAACAGTTATATTTCTATGTGATAAACTAAGTCCATTATTATCTGTGATTATCCTTATAAATCCTTTCACACCTTCATAGTTATCTAAAGGCTCGCCGCTTCCCATAAACACTATCCGTTTCAATTCATCGTGTTGCTTTCTAAGAAGATAAAACATCTGTATCATTTCGCTAGCCGTTATATCTCTTACCAGTCCCCCTCTAGTCGATACACAAAACGAACAACCCATCTTACAACCGACTTGAGAAGATATACACATGCTGATGCCGAAGTTGTAAAAAAGAAGGACACCTTCAACAAGGTTGCCATCATTTAACTCAAACAAATACTTCTTAGTTTCATCCAGTTTAGAATGAAATTCCTTTAATATTTTAACATTATAAATATAGAAATTATCATCCAAATAGTGAATCAAATCTTTTGGTAGATTATTCATTTCATCAAAGGAAACAACCAAGTTTTTATGGAGCCAATTAAACACTTGCTTTGGTCTAAATTTTTTAAAATCTTTGAGTTCTTCTTTTAACTCTTCAATGGTAAGTTCTAAAATTGGCCTTTTCACTAATATCCTCTCTCAATATCAACTACATTTTTAAGTTGTTCTCCGTTTTTATAGGCAACTAGATTGTCATATATCATATCAAAGCGTCTATCATTTCTTATAGCACTCACCCATGAATTGTGAGATGATATATATACATTATCGATTTCCCATAGCTTGCTTTCACTATTTAGCGGTTCGTTTTTAAACACATCAAGTGCAATGCCCTTAAATTTAGAGGCATTTGAAACCAAAGCATCCTCATCCACTACAGAACCCCTCGAAACATTGATAAAAACCACATCATCTTTTAGCATATCTATAAATTCTTGATTGATAAAGTTATATGTGCTCTCGGTAGAAGGCAGACATGAAACCACTACATCCGTATTGCTTAATTCTTTTTCTAAACTGTCTTTTGTAAACGTTCTATCAAAATACTCAACATTTCTACCACTGCTATTCATACCAACTATTTCTAGTCCAAACGCTCTGAGTCTTTTTGCCGATTCTACTGCAAGCGTTCCCGTACCTAAAAATAATGCTTTCTTTCCAAATATTTCATCGACTTCTAAGTTCATCTTCCATTTTTTATTCTTTTGATTTTCATATATCTCTTTTGTCATTTTAAATATTTCAAGTGTTTTTGCTACAACCCACTCACCAATAGGTATGCTGTATCCACCATGATTGTTGCATAAAGTAATTCCTCTGCTTACTATTTTTTCAGGAGGCACCTGATCAAACCCAATGGAAGATAGTTGAACATATTTCAAATGTGTGAAATCATCAATATCTACTTTATCAAATGCATTGTAACACTGGAAAATCTCAATATCTCTTATCTCATCATCTATAACAAGGTTCTTCTCGTCTCTATAAATAAGCTCATATCCTAATGCCCTAACCTTATCAAATTTTTCTTTTCCATAGTTGTAAGTAAATAATACTTTCAAACATACCTCCTTAGAATAAGCCTATTACTTCGCCATTCTCCAAAACATCCATCTTATTTGCCGCAGGCACTCTTGGTAGACCTGGCATTGTCATGACAGAACCAGATATAGCAACAATAAAACCAGCTCCAGCACTAAGTCTTACCTCTCTAATGTTTATTATAAAGTCCTTTGGTGCGCCTAACTTCGTTGGGTCATCAGAAAGGGAGTACTGAGTTTTCGCCATACAAACTAACATTTCCGAATAGCCAAGTTCTTCATACAGCTTAATATCCTTACTTGCTTTTTTAGAATATTTAACATCTGTAGCGCCGTAAATTTCTTTTGCTATTGTAAGTATTTTATCTTTTATTGACACTTCTTTTGCATATAGTGAGTTAAACTCACTATCTTTATCATCACATGCGTTAACTACTTTTTGCGCCAAATCAATAGCGCCTTCAGAGCCTTTTGCAAAGACATCTGACAATGAAAACTCAAACCCATCCGCCTCTAAGAGTTTAGCAAGTGCATCTATCTCAGCATCGGTATCCGTTGGAAACTTATTAATGGCAATTACCATAGGAATGTTAAATTTAAGTAAATTATCGGCTTGTTTTTTTAAATTGGAATACCCGTTTTTAAGTGCCTCTACATTCTCCTCACTTAACTCACTTTTTGGTACACCCCCATGCATTTTAAGCGCTCGAATCGTCGCAACTAAAACACTTGCATTTGGCTTAAGATTAGCAGTTTGACATTTTATGTTAAAGAATTTCTCAGCACCTAAATCTGCACCAAATCCCGCTTCTGTAACAACGTAATCAGCTAGTTTTAATCCCATTTTCGTTGCAATAACCGAATTACAACCATGTGCAATATTGGCAAACGGTCCACCATGTATGATGGCTGGCGTGTTTTCTAACGTTTGTACTAAATTGGGTTTTATTGCTTCTTTTAGCAATAGTAACAATGCGCCAGTTGCTTCTAAATCTTCACAAGTAATTGGTTGATCCTTCCTATCAAAAGCAACTACCATTCTAGAAAGCCTAGCCTTTAAATCATTCATATCTTTGCTTAAACAAAGCACTGCCATGATTTCAGATGCAACACTTATATTAAAGCCGTCTTCCCTTGGAACACCATTCGCTTTTCCACCAATACCAACAATAATATTTCTAAGTGCTCTATCATTTATATCAACGGCCCTTTTCCAAAGAATTTTTCTAGTATCAATATTTAATGCATTACCCTGGTGAATATGATTATCAAGCATAGCCGCAAGTAAGTTGTTTGCCGCAGTTATTGCATGAATATCACCGGTAAAATGAAGATTTATATCTTCCATGGGAACGACCTGCGCATAGCCACCACCAGCAGCTCCGCCTTTTATGCCAAAACATGGACCAAGTGATGGTTCTCTTAACGTCGTTATCGTATTCTTTCCTATTTTGTTAAGTGCCATGGAAAGACCCACATTTGTGGTTGTTTTTCCCTCACCAGCTGCTGTAGGTGTTATAGCACTAACAAGTATAAGTTTCCCTTCTTTACGTTCTTTTTTTAGTATATCAAGGCTAAGTTTCGCCTTGTACTTTCCATACATATCATAATCATCACTAGTAAGACCTAAATTACTAGCTATTTGTGAAATTGGAAGCATAGTTGCTTCACTTGCAATCTTTACATCAGTTTTCATTTCTCCTCCTCATTTTATAAAGTGTTATCGCATTCATTATCAGTATCCTATTCGTTATAACGCCCACACCACCAGGTACCGGTGTTATTTTATCAACATAATTCACTAAGTTATCATAATCAAAATCGCCACAAAGTTTACCATCTATAACATTGATACCAACATCAATTAATACAGCATTTTTATTGACCATTTCCTTTTTTATATGCTTCGCTTTCCCTATGGCGCTAATTATTACATCTGCATTTTTTAGGAAGGATTCTATATTCTTTGATTTAGAATGAAGTACCGTTACAGTGGCATTTTTATTTGTCATAAGAATAGAAACTGGTCTTCCTACTACAACGCTTCTGCCTAAAACAACCACATTCTTACCTTCAACATCTATATCATAATATTCTATTAATTTCTCTACCGCTTTAGGTGTCGCAGGAGATATTATTTCGTGTCCGGAAAAGAGTCTTCCCTGATTATAGGGCGTCAAACAATCCATGTCAATTTGTGGATTGATACAGGATAATACCCTAGGCAAATTAAACTTTTTAGGAATGGGGTTTTCTAATATGAACCCCGCTGTATCACTAGAATTAACATCTTCAATTCTAGCTAAAAGTTCATCTTCTGATATATCTTCACTGAATTTTGTAACCCTTAAATCTATTCCGAGTTCTTTACATAGTTTTATTTTAGCTTTTAAATACGCTTCTGATGCTTTATCAGCACCAACAATCATGACATCAAGTTTAAAATGTTCAATAGAACGCAACTCTTTTACGATATCTTGTTCAATTTTTTTTGCGACCTCCAAGCCTTTTAATACCATAATCTCCTCCTCCAGATAATAATAACATATTATCGTGTGTTATTAAATGAAATTGAAAAGAAACTCTCAAATAAATGAGAGTTTACTTAAAAATATTTTTCATAACAAGAACGGTATAAATGATACTAGCTGGAAGCGCAAATAGTAAAATCATAAATCCACTTGCTAAAGCGTCTTTAGAAGTATAATTATATACTCCTGTAATCAAAAGTACTACTGGATATACATATATCCATATTTTATTTGGCTTCTTTATCATAAGTGCTAAAGCTGGCAAACTTAAAATTAATACTAATGATAATTGTAATAACATACCCTCTATATCTCCAAAATTCATGTTAAACAATAAAAATGGATAAATATAAATAGCAAAAACCATAACAAGGATAATGACAGCTGCCAAAACATAATTTTTTTTCATGATAACCTCACAATCTATCAATAATTTTTTATCCAATCAATAGGGATCGTTTTTACTATTTTTACCAGTTTTTAAAAGTTCTTCATACGCTTTATTAAGCTTTTTATCTGGAAAAACGTTTACCATAGCAACTAACGCTAGAAGAAAAATTGCAATATTAGGATGTATAAACGCAGATACTATTGCAATGGCATTTAGAATTCTAACATACAGTCCCCTTTTATCTTTTGAAAAAGCATTTACAATGTTCTCATTTCCACCTTCCTTTTTAATGACAAAATCTACCATCAGTCTATAAGACAATCCCGACATGAGAATAACAATAGCATATACTATAACTGGCGCCTTATTAGAGTTATTTCTACTAGCCCAAGATGTTGCAAACGGAATTAATGATAGCCAAAACATAAAATGTAAATTTGACCAAAGTATTTTTGAATTAACCTTGTCTATAATTGCAAACAAACGATGATGACTTAACCAGTAAGTTGCAACAAAGACAAAACTTAGTACGTATCCCACAAAGGTGGGTATAATGTCTACTAAATCTTTCAAATTATGTCCAGATGGCGCTTGCATCTCTAAAACCATTATCGTTATTATTATTGCTATTACACCATCGCTAAAGGCTTCTAAACGATTCTTGTTAACTTCCATTTCAATTTTTTCCCCCAAATCTATAAAAACTATTACTACCATTATACCACTTATATAAAAAAAATAACCCTCATAAATGGGTTCTACCAAAAATGGTGTTGGTGACGAAAGTCATCAACTTTTTTTATAAACAAGTTGAGACATGATAAAAACTATTCTAAAATAAAGTTAGCACAAA
>PDWI01002989.1_pt1 | contig 24626 bp, 21 predicted proteins | sample 1430891 | NCBI WGS metagenome assembly PDWI01 (sample SAMN01162508, study PRJNA174530) | Oral metagenome, whole genome shotgun sequencing project. | biome: Marine environment; feature: Marine mammal; material: Swab sample of the gingival sulcus; isolation source: swab sample of gingival sulcus...
AAAAAAATCTTTCGCCCCTTCGACTACGTTTTCCCGCAAGTACCCTTCGACTACGCTCAGGGAGCTTGGTTGGTCGCTCAGGGAGCTTGGTTCGTTCTTTGCAAGTACCCTTCGACTACGCTCAGGGGGCTTGCTTGGGAGAGGCTCAGGGGGCTTGGTTCGTTCCCCGCAAGTACCCTTCGACTCCGCTCAGCCCGCCTTGCGGGTTCTATAGATTGATGGTTTGCACTGCGTGCAAAAATCAATTCTTAACAAACCCAAGCTCAAGCATAATGCGACGTACATACTTGTCCTCAATCGGTTTCATAATCACCCCGTTCGAAACCTTTTTCGCTAACTGTACTGTTTCGGGAAGGGATCTCCTGTCTGCTAATATTAATTTCTTTGCTTTGGGGATAAAGAGAAAATCTTCATCTTTTTCGATTTCTTCAAGTACGACTATTCCCGATGCTCTAGGCATCTCCAAATCAAGCACTATTAAATCGAAAAAATTATTGTCGGTATATGCTTTATGAAATACCTGCAAGGCTGAATTTTTATTCTGAGCTATTGTAGTGTTTCCATAAATCTGAAATTGTTTCTGAACTGCTATTAATTCACTATAAACATCATCAATGATTAAAATTTCTAACATTTCTCTATCTCCAAAAAACAATATGCAAAAATAATATTTTTTTTGATAAGTTACAACAAAGATTAAATGTTTATGGGATAAATTCGTTTAAGTTTAATAGCCAAGAGTCGATTATAGAAGGCGGTGGGGAAGTTATTATTTGGCAAAGTAATATCTTGAAACAGATAATTTACAATTTAGCGTATAATGAAATTGATAAAAAATAAATCATATTCCAAAAGAATCAGACAGATTTTATGCCTGACGGTAATTGCTTTTTCCTTATCTATATCAAGCACTTGGGCAAATTTTACCGTAAAATTTCCCGACGGAACAAGCAAAAAGTTTAAAACTAAGACCATCTCCGAAATAAAATATATTTCATTGGAGCAGGCAGGCGATATACTATTTTTTGAAAAAGAATATACTATCGAGAAAGAAGTGCTATTCTGCAAAAATAATTACCTTGTTGCTCTTGATGGTTCGTTTTTCTTTGACTTCTCCAAGCATTGCCAAAGCTATACGGTTCAGATGTTTATGCCGATTAAACAACATAAAGGCATAACTTATCTTCCCTGTGAGGAGTTTTTGATTGCTTCAATCAAATCGGGAGTTTTGAATGCAAAATATAATGAAAATGTTCTAACGATTGAGCCGTATTCTTTAGTCGAACTCGAAACCTATGATTTTAATACCTTCGATGTCCCGGGAATACCAGTAATTACGCCAAAAGGTGGCATACTTCATACCGGAACTTATAATGGCCAAATAACGAATTCTGAACATAGATTTCCAATTTTAAGTACCTATACAATTAAGCAGTTGCAAATTAATCTGCCTACCGTAGAACCAGATTATGAAGAAATGCTAAAATTGAAATACGAACGTAGAAAAGCCAAGCGTCCTGTGCCTCCGAATGTATTCCAAATCCCCGAAGAGATTAAGAATAAAGAAGCAACTGCAAATAAATCAAAATAATGTCCCTAAGCTAATTGATAAGCAATTCTAAGTTTGCAGTTTGCAGTTTGCAGTTTTCACCCCAACACTTTTTGCAATAAAACACCCCAAAACCGTCTAAGTTCAATTAAGTTTTGTGAAAATTGGGTATGAAAATATTGGAATCCTTAAAAATTATTTATACCTCTTAATTTCAAATCTTATTTAGTTAATTCTAAGCAAACCAATGAGGTACTTGAAGAAATTGAAAATTAAAATTAACATATTCATTACGTGTATTTTTACTATATTTTCGTTGGTTTCGGTTTATTCTACGGAAATGATTTTCATCGAACATCAGTCGAATTTTTACAAAGGTAAGTACTCGAAACAAATGCTCTTAGATGTTAATAAAGACCGTAATATAGACTTATTGGCATTTAATAATGAAACGAACGAATTAGCACTTTTTATTAATCCTTTTGATAAAGGCAGATTTGATTCGCTTGAGTTTGATGCTCCTATTGTTCTTGAAAAATTCAATAATTCTCGTGTTCATATTGCCGGCTATGATTATGACCGTGACGGAGATGTAGATATTCTTGCTACCCTATTTTTGGAAAATAAGATTGTTGTTTACGAAAATAATAATACAGATTTCAAGAAAAAAGTCATCATTGATGATATTGCTAATCCTGAATTTTTTCTCGTTCGTGATTTAGACTGTGACGGGAGATATGATATTATTGCCTATTCTTACAGCAAGTTCAAAGTGTATTTTTATCAACGAAAAAAAGATGGGACTTATACTAAGAAAACTATCGCCTCTAATTTGCAAGATGTTACTCAAATAGAAATTGCTAATATAAATACAGACAGCAAAAATGAAGTCTTAGTTCTCGACAAAAAAACTAATAAAATCCATATTTATCAACAATTTTCTCACGCATTTGGAGAGACAAAAAATATCCCGTTAGAAATAGAGGATAAGGAATTTTACGTTCGTAAATTAAATGAAAAATCAGATTATAAATCTATTATAATACCTAATTTTAAAGACTTGACAATAAAGGCTTTTACAATTAATCAAGACGGCATTTTTGATTTGGATTATATTAATCTTTCGCTTAATTCATTTTCTGCGTTTGAAGCGGCAGATTTTGATGCTGACGGCGAAATCGACAGATTTATAGCGGGAGAAAATAAGGTTGAAATACAGAGAAATATTAAACTAAACGGTTTTAGAAATGTTACTTTAAATTCAGAAATTGAATCGCCGGCGAAAATAACTGTGCTTGATTGGGATTTTGATAATCATTTAGATTTTGTAATCCTATCCGAAAACAGCAACGAAATTTCAATTTTTGAAATGACTGTGATATCTTCAATCCCCCCTCCGATTTTAGAATTTCCAGCAGAAGGGGCAGAAGAAATCAGTATTGCAAATAGCTGGACTTGGGAAGGGCAATATGACAAGGTATTAAATTTTCAATTTGAACTTTCTAAATACATTGATTTCCATGAAATACTAATTGATACAACTATTTATGACGGCGAGACTTTCAACGAAAATGACACTCTTCTTTCCTATGATACAAGGTACTTCTGGAGAGTTCGAAATGTAGGCTATTTCGATACTTCTGCATGGTCTGAAATACGTTCATTCCGTTCGGAAAAATTTGGTCCTGTCTATCTGCGTATGCCTTTAGATAGTGGCGAAAATATCAGCCGCACTCCACTACTGACTTGGAGAAAAATGATAAGTGCCGATTACTATAAAATCCTTGTCTCTGAAAATCAAAATCTGAAAAATCCAATAATCGAAGTCAATAATATTGAAGAAGCCGAATATGCGATACAGAATATATTGAAACCTAATTTTCAATACTTTTGGCGGGTAACTGCTTATAATCATCTTGCCGAGAGTATCCCGTCAGCAATACGAACATTTTTCACAGGCACACATACTCCCGTTCAAGAAAATGAATTTAACATAAGTATATATCCTAATCCTACCGCAGATTTGCTTTATATAAATGGTTTAGATTATAACAATATAAAACCTTATTTTATAAAGATTTACGATATAAACGGTAAACCAATCCTTACTAATATTATAAATTCCAATCAGTCTATTTCTGTTTCAGGATTATCTACAGGTACGTATAATATGCGAATAATTCAGCAAGGCGAGGTTATTTTTCAAGAACAAATTCTGATATTGCGATGATTACTAAAATACAAACAATATTAGCTAAGCCATTTATAAGATTGCTAATTGAGGTCGGCGTACTTTTAGTTATCTCATTCATTATAAACTTTTGGGGACAGGTAGTTATTGATTTTATATCAGGAGATGATGTACTGAATTTAAGTTCTTATCGGAGTTCGATTTTTCCCCTTTTCTTACTTCTTGCATTAATCGCTGTATCTGGCTTATTCGAAAAACTTAGAATAAATAGCACGTGGAATTTATTCGGACTTCCGTTTGACAAATCAGCACTAAGAGATATAAGTATTGCTTTCTTGGGAATGATTACCGTATTATTGATTTTCACAGGACTATATAAGATTTTCGGGGCGACTTCCGAAATAGTTTTTAATTTCCATAAATACTACCTTCCTACTCTACTTGCAATATTTTGCTATGCAGCTATCGAAGAAGTAGTATTTCGTGGAATAATTTTTCAAGCCCTTGTTGATAAAATTGGTGGTGTTTATGCGACTTTGATTTTGAGTGCTTTATTTGCTTTGGTACATATTATGAATCCGGGAATGACACTTATTGCATTTTCAAACGTATTATTAGCAGGTGTTTTATTTAGTGTTATATATTTGAAAACTAAATCATTGTGGCTACCGATATTTTTCCACTTCTTTTGGAATTATTCTACTGCTGCCATTTTGGATACTCCTGTCAGTGGAACATCATTTTTTGAATCAATGGTGATTTTCGATTGGAATATTCCAAAATCACAAATTGCAACTCTGATGCTCGGCGGAGACTTCGGAATAGAGGGCGGTTTGATAGCAACATTTTTACTATTGCTAATGTCTTCCTTGGCGTGGAGATTTCTACCCGTATCAAAAAATATAGCTCAAAAAATAGAACTACGAAAAAAAAGTGAAATAGAACTTCTAAATGGAGACCAGTTATGAAAAATAAATTTTTAATATTGATTATATTATTCTTTTCCCCGTTCGTTACTAAAGCTCAATGGGCAATTCTCAGCACCGAAGCAGATAGCCTGTTACTTTTGGGACGTGAGAAAATTTACAACTGCGAATTTGAAGCAGCCGAAGGATATTTCAAACAAGTAAGGGAGTTAGAACCTGACCACCCAGCCGGATATTTTTTAGATGCAATGGTATATTATTGGAAATTAACGCTTTACAGGTTTACTGACTATTATCATAAACCATTTTTGAATAGAATCAATAAAGCTATAAAGGTTTGTGATGCAAGATTAAACGAAAATAGCGGTGACATTATAGCCTTATTTTTCAAGGGGGGAGCTTTGGGCTATCGAGGAAGATTTTACGGCGAGAACGAACAATGGATTCGCTCGGCACATGATGGGCTTGAGGCTTATAATATGCTTATAAAATGCTTGAAAATCGCTCCGACCAATAAGGATATTCTCTTAGGACTTGGTATTTTCAACTATTACGCAGAAGCTATTCCCGAAAAATATCCGATGACCAAACCATTACTTACTTTTCTACCGGGGGGAGATAAAAAAATGGGACTTCTTCAGCTCCATGAATCGGCATTGTACGCTCGCTATACAGGAGTAGAAGCAGAGGTTTCACTTTTGCAGGCCTACCATAATTTCGACAGAAATAACAAAAAGGCAAATGAAATCGCAAGAGATTTGCACGAACGCTATCCTGAAAATCCATATTTCCACCGCTACCTTGGAAGAACGATGATTCGTCTTGGGCAGTTTGATAAGATGGAATCACTTTGGCGTGAAGTCCTTATTCTACATATAGATAAGAAACCTGGATATGATAACAAAACCGCAAGAGAAGCGATTTTCAATATTGGCTGGGCTTTGCAAAGACGTGGAGAAAATGAGATGGCAATCAAATATTTTAAGAAATCCATCGAAGCATCAAAATTTTTGGATAAAGAAGATGGGCAGGTTTCAGGATTTAGAATTGAAGCGGAATTGAAGTTGGCTATTAGCTACTACAATTTGAAAAAATACGATATTGCTAAAAAGAAATATGAAGAAGTTCTCGATTTACGGGAATATGCAAAATCTCATACGAGAGCAAAAAATGGCATTAAAAAGTGTGATAATAAGCAATAGATAGACTGTTAAACCGTGTCAATTATTTTGGGGTTGTATATTAATAGTATTTTTAGAATATGAAGATAATAGATATTAAACGTTATCCTATTTATAATGTTTGCAAAATTAGAATTGCTCGCTATCCTGACCATCGTGGATTTTTCACAGAAACATGGAGGGATAGTATCGTTAAGCAGACAAGTGATTTGCCAATTAGGCTACAAGTGCCGGACTTCAAGCAAGTAAACGAGGTATTTTCAAAAAAAGGTACTTTTCGTGGTTTGCATACTAATACGATTAATCCACAGGGAAAATTGGTTCGTTGTGTATTCGGACGACTCATTGATTTCATATTAGACCCAAATCCTGAATCACCAACTTTTTGCAAGGCAATAGTAATCGATTTAAAGCAAGATTTTTCGAATGATTATACGGACTGGATTTGGATTCCGAAAGGATTGGCACATGGCACACTTTTAACCGAAGATTCATTGGTTGAATATATGTGTTCTGAAGAATGGGTAGCTACCGGCGATATTTCGTATTCTGTGTTTTCCAATGATATTGACTGGTCACTTGCAGATGAAGAGCTTTGGGAAGAATCTAAAGAAGTTCTCTTACATCCTGATTTGAATATCAGCGAAAAAGATAGAAATGCCAGAGATATATTCGAGAAAAAAGTCTTTTTAACAAAAGAAGATGAGCTGCGGGAATATTTCAAAAACTATGAGAGATAGATGAATCCTTGGAAAAAATATAAGCTGAAACGAAACCAAAATTTTTTCGATTTGACTCCCGAAAAAGCTTTCGAATCAACGAAAGATGAGAACGGAATTGTTACAATACAAATTCCACGTTTTGATAATAACGTCATTGGCAGATTTCTTGCGTCCAAATCAACGAAAGATAATATAAAAGCTGAATTAGACGAAACGGGCTCAATCGTTTGGGAGGCTATCAACGGGAAAAATACGGTTTTCGACATCACGAAAATTTTAAGAAAGAAAATCGGCGATATCAAGCAAGCAGATAACAGAACAGTCGAATACATGAAAAATCTTTATGATAACAGCTTTATTAATTTTAAAGAACTATAAAATTTTATTTTTGTAAATACTGTACCAGTTGGCAAAAAAAAATGTAGCGACGCTGTTTGTAACGTCGCTACAAAAAATGTTACTACATATTATTTTATAGGGAAATCCTTAGCAAATGCTTTGAGTCGGTCTTCCAAATCTCCAAATTGATTTGCGTTTACGTGTGATACGCAGGCTCTGATACCCTCACGAGTTGAACCGGTAGTAACCAATGCAATCGCACTGACACCATAGTAAACCAAGTTTTTCAATAGTTCGTCTCCCTTCATATCGCCATATCCCAATGTGAAATAGAATCCATCAGCGATTGGTTCGTCGCCATCTAAATCATAGATGATATGGAAACCATTTTCAGTAAATATTTTTTTCATCTTCGCTGCTTTATCAGCATAAGGCTTTGCATATTCTACGAAGTTTACACGACCTTCATTGCAGGCTTTGAAAAGTGCAGCTAAACCACGTTGAGCAGAATTATTTACACCTGCTGAAAGCGGATACAGAGCTTTATAGATTAATGCACGACCGAATTTTGCAGCCCCTAATCTTTCTTCAAGATGTGGATATTCTTTTTCATACAGAGCATCAGAAATAATAAGCATAGCACAGCGAGGACCGGCATACGAGAACATTTTTGAACCGGATAGGAATATCACCCAGTTATCATAGTACTGTGCAATAGATGATTGATATGGAGGTTCTCCTGCTTTCGTTATATCTTTTCTGAAATCCAAACCGAAATATGCTAAATCTTCCATTACGATTACGTCGTATTTCTTAGCTTTTTCAGCAATGGTTTGCAATTCTTCTTCAGTCAATGAAATCCATGAAGGATTATTCGGGTTTGAATAAATAATAGAGTTGATATTTCCTTTAGACAAATATGACTCTAATTTATCGCCCAGTTTATCGCCACGGAAACTGTAAATATCGAATGTTTCGAACTTGTTTCCTTGGTTTTGCATCTGCAATTTTTGTACAGGGAATCCCGGGTCGATAAAAAGAGCAGTATCCTTTGTTTTATCAAGTTTGTTAGCTATCAAAAATGCAGCGTATGTACCTTGCATAGAACCGCAAGTAGGAATACAAGCATCTGGAGATACATCAATATTTGCAAAATTCTTAACGAACTTTGATGCTTCTTCTTTCAAGCCTTTCCAACCGTCGATTAACGGATAAGCTGCATCTACGCCCATTTCAATAGCTTCGACTTGAGCCTTAACGCCTTCTTGGATTGCAGGAAGTCCGGGAACTCCCATTTCCATTCTTACGTAAGTTTCGCCGGTTTCTTCTTGGATGTGATTGACTAACTGTACAATCTCTCTAATAGATGCTGTACCTAAGTTAGTTAGACCAAATTTTTTTTCAAACTTCTCAACAATTTCTTTTTTTATCAAATTATGGTTCAATTCAACCTCTTTTTCGTAATTTTGAACATACAGACTATGCAATTTATGGTTTTTTAGTGAATTGACAAAATATGTTAAATATTATATAGCTTTTCTGCTTATTTTTAGTGTAAATATAAATCATTTACACTCACAGGATACATTGATTATCTCTCGAGAGGACATCACACCTTCGGTCGGACTTTACTTGAGCGGAGGCGGAGCAAGGGGTATTGTGCAAGTCGGAGTACTATCGGAGATAGAAAAATCGGGCCTGAGTATTGATTACATTGCCGGGACAAGCATGGGAGCAATTATCGGTGGTCTGTATTCTTCGGGATATACAGCAGAAGATTTGCACCAACTTGCACTGGTAACTGATTGGAGTTCTGCTTCTGAAGTACTTCCCCAGTACGATAGGAATAGCATGACGATTGACCAAAAATATATCAAAGACCAAAGTTTTTTCAGCTTTAAATTTAATAATTTTAGAATTCAAGCACACGAAGGAATTTCGCAAGGAAAGGAATATTATAATATTTTACAACACCATTATTATTCTGCCCCTTTCAAATCCGACAGCGACTATGATAAACTTTTCATTCCATTCCGAGCGACAACTACGGAACTGACACACGGAGATACGAAATATTTTGATAAAGGGAATATTATAAATGTAGTGCGTGCGAGTGGTTCTTTTCCTCTTAAATATACGCCGATAAAAATGGATTCTTCGATTTATATTGACGGGGGTATGTTTGCAAATATTCCATCTGATGCCCAATTTGACAATACCCCGGATATAAAAATCGGAATAGATAATACTTCCCCGATTTACGAATATGAAGATATTAATACTTCTCTGATTATTGCTGATCAGGCAATGTCTTTATGGATGAAATATTTTGAAAAAATTAATGCCGAGAAATTAGATTTAGTTTTAAAGCCTGATTTAGGTAAATGGAATATTACTGATTTTTCTAAAATAGATTCACTTATTGATTTGGGCAGAAAGAGCTATAAAGAAAATGAAAAAGAAATAACTAAGAAATACAAAGAAAAATCATACAAAAAGACACTATTATTTTTGGATTCTAATTATACAAAAATACCTGCTGAATATGAAGATATAATAGCTTCAAAATTATTTGAATTATTCAAAGATGAAAATATTGATAAAGTAAAATTACATACTCTTGCTAATGGGAAATTTGAATGTGAACCCATTTATTATGATACGATTAAGGCGGTTAGTTTGGTTGATAACTCTGTTATTGATACCCTAAAGTTACAGTATTTCAATAAAAGATACCACAACAAGCCATTCAACGAAAAAACCATGAAATGCCTAACACGTGATATTATCGATACATACATAGAGAAAGAATATAGTTTCGCATCTCTCGATTATTATTCTATCAAGAATGGAGTTGTAGAAATAAGTATAAATCCGGCTCTGATAAATTCTATATCTATTTCGGGTAACGGAGAAGTAGCGGAATATTTGGTAAAACGTGAAATTGAAATAAAAGTAGGAGAAATTGCAACGTCTTCTAATTTTATTGATACTTGGAACAATCTTTATAATTGCGGATTATTTACAGATATAGTTATTGATTATTCGTATAACTATTATGGTAGTATTGATGTTGAAATATCACTCAGTCCTGTTGGAAATCAGGAATTAAATGTGGGTATGTCCTATGATGATGAACGTAATTTCAAAATAGATCTGCAATTCAATCACTTCAATCTATTCAACAGCGGAACAAATATAAATTTAGGAGTTATGTCCGGCGAATACGACCACAAGGCAGAACTGTTAATATTCAATAACAGAATCGGAAGCCAGGATTTGGGACTGTCTTTACAAGGCTATTGGGAAAATCGTGATTGCCCTTCATACACTCCTGATACTCTATATCCTAACTCTTTTTACAAATATAAACGCCGTGATAATATGGTTGAACAGCGATTAGGATTAACAGCCTTAATTAATTCTTCGCTTTATAAATCAGGACGAGTTTCATTTGGTATGCGTCAAGATTTCCTACGCACTTTTGTGAATGGAGAATTTAGAAATGATTGGCATAGTGTCAATCTTATCCATGCTTCTCTAAATTATGATTCGGAAGATAAAGTTGCTTTTGCAGATAAAGGATATAAAATTGATTTACTATTTGAGACCAATTTTTTAGAAACTGGCCGCCATATATCATTTACAAAAATTTATATGGCAGCTCGGGCGAACTTCGGAGCACATAATTTTATTTTCACTCCGAGTGCAAAAATTGGTGCCGGTGATAAGACTATGCCACGAGAAGAGATGTTTAGATTAGGCGGAATTGATAGCTTCTATGGTTTAGAATTAGACAGACTCATCGGCAGACAAATATTTTATACATCTTTGGAGGCAAAGTATTTATTGCCCGTAAAATTGTTTTTTGATACCTATATCACAGTTCGATATGATTATGGTAATTCTTGGGATGTAACACGTGATTTTAATTTTGACTCTATGTATAACGGTATTGGTGGAGCCTTGGCTCTCGATACTCCAATCGGCCCTGCAAAGTTAGCTATTGGAAAATCCTTTACTTCTAAGGACGTTAATGGATTCTTGGAAGAGGGACCTTTGGTTTTATATTTTTATATAGGAATGAAACTATAATGCAAAATAAGTTTTTAGGTTTGATAATTCTAATAACAATTTCTATTACGTACTCATCGGTTTCGCAATATATCGCAAACGAAGAAGAAGGTGATTACTATATACGAAATATAATTATCGAACGCGATTCGGTTTGGATGCGAAGTGATAAGGACTGGTTTTTTGCTGCTAAATTAGCAAACAGATTTCACGGATTAACTCGTGAATATCTTATTGAAGATGAATTACTTTTCACTCCGAATAAGATGATATTTGAAGATTACTTAGCAGAGACCGAAAGAAACCTAAGAAAAACAGGTCTCTTTACAACAGTCAAAATTGAATTAGATTCCGTAGAAGAAAGTACTTATGATGCATATGTTGTTACGAAAGACCGCTGGTCACTATTTCCGCAACCTCTTTTCGGTAGTGGTGGCGGAGACTGGCGAGCCGGAGCAAGTGTAGAGGAATTTAATTTATTTGGAACGGGAACCTATCTATCAGCAGAAGGATTATACCGAAATGAAAATGATATTGGCTGGCAGGGTGAATTTACACTCAAGCAGGCAAGATTATTTCGCTCTGAAATAGGAGTGGTAGCTTCGATGAGATACAACCGCTTCAGAACTGAGCAGTTTCTTAGTTTTGAAAAACAGTATCGCACTCTATCTACTCCCAGTTCATACGGAATTTCGATTTTAAATAATGACGGGGATATTTTCAGATATCAGAAAAACGGCGAATACCAAACCATAAATACAACAGAACGCCGACTGACAGCATTCTATTCCCACGGCTGGAAGAGGCAAAACCGATATTTCGCAACGGCAATGCTACAATTTGAAGATATTAAACGGCCAGAACTGCAAGATACCAGAGCATTTGATAACTGTGGCAGATTCTTAGTGCAATTCTCATCGACCTTCCATCAGTATGATAAAATTCGCAATGTTTATTCATATCACGAAGATGATATTGAATCCGGCGGTTATGGCCGTGTAATACTTGGCCAGACTTTCCCGATGAGTCCAAACTCTGACATTACCAAACAAAAAGGCGAATCAATCTATTACGTGGGCGGAGAGGGCGAGCAGTCCTATTTTAACGGTAAATTCTATTTCTTTGGAGGAATCAGAGGGGCATCAGGTTTTCAAAATGGGTATGCGAAGTTTACGTTTCAAGGTTCGGACATCAAAACTTTCTATCAATTCAGTCCCTTATTTACAATCGGTTACACAATGAAGCAACAGACAGTTTGGAACTGGCATCGTGATAGACAGTTAATCCTCGATGCAGAAACAGGCTTGCGGGGATACGAAGCAAATGGACTAAAAGGAGATAACCGTATCATAAACAGTTTGGAAGCAAGGTTCTTCCCCAAATGGACTCTTTGGGTAATTGATTTATCCGGTGTAGCATTTTGGGATTTCGGAACAATTTGGAACGAAACCATTGATTTAGTCGATACAAAATGGCATCACTCTGCCGGACTGGGGGTAAGATTGCATTTTAACAAATCTTCAAATCCACGACATACCTCAAGAATCGACGTAGCCTATAACTTTGATGAAGGTAGGATTGGTTCGGTTATGTTTACTTCAAGACAATACATTAACCTCTATGCAAAGCACGATTGGAGAAAACCTAAACTCTTCGGGCTTGAATATGAAGAGTAAAATATCAGTCTAATAATTACGTTTATTTAGTGTTAAATATTGATTTTTTTTGGGAGCAATAGGCATGATAAATCTCCAGCATAAAATTGTAAGTGAGTACTCTCTCTCCGAAGGCGAGAGTATGAGAATTGATGTAAGATATAAAAAAGAAACAAATTATGCACCAATAATAATTTTCTGTCATGGATTTCGAGCATATCGAAACTGGGGATTTATTCCATTTGTATGTCAGCAATTAGCAATGTCCGGCGGTATCGCTGTGAATTTTGACTTTGCTCTAAATGGAATCAATAATGATAATACTATCATCAAATACAACACCGAAGAGTTTGCAAGAAATACGATTATGCATGAGGTGGACAACCTCATTCAAGTAGTTCAGTATGTTCAAAATATTCCGGAAGTAAAAGCCAGAAAAAATGGAGAAATTCACTTGGTAGGGCATTCAAGAGGTGCTGGAATCGCATGTTTGGTCGCCAATAAAATGAATACTGAGTTAGAAGTTATTAACTCTCTTTCTCTTTGGAATGCAATTGCTACTTTCGATAGATTTACAGAGCACCAAAAAAATCTATGGAGAAAGTATAATGAATTAAAATTCTATAATCCGCCTACCGACCAAGAATTATCTATTTCGTATAAATATTATGATTGCATTTTGAGAACGTGTCCTACTCCCCGCTTTCATTCTATTTTGCAGAATTTGGATATCCCTGTGCAAATTATTCATGCAACGGAGGATTTGGTTACGAAAATAGAGGAAGCAGAACTACTACATGAGCTAATTCCTTACAGCACGCTATACAGAATTCCAAAGGTTGGACATGATTTTGGTTTAGCAGATAACAACGGTCAGCCGACCAACCAAATATTAGCAATAATCGAAATTCTGAAAAAACAGGTACTCTTCCAAACTGAGGAAGATTTACCTAAACAGGAACCTGCACCTCCGAAACATCCTATAATTTAGTTTTTTAAGTAATATCACTCATAAAGATAATTATAATTAAAACCGATACTAAAAATGTAAGCCGAAAGGTTTGCACATTTTTTTGAGTATTATTACTCTTTTGTAATTGCGTTCCATTTATTAGTTTTGTATTTTATGCGGGGGCTGACATGCAAACTATTGATACTTATGCGGATAAAAGTATTATTCCCAGTAGGAAAACTACATCAGTCGTACTGAATACGCGACGTGAGCGGGATTTTTTTGAAAAAGAATTAGGTGTAAAACCTAAGCAAGAGACTGTTACGCTTGTTGAAGATTTGAATAATCTCTACGAGCCTGTTTTCTATATTGCCAAAGGTACTCTGCTAAATAAATCTATCTAACCAAAATACACGTGTTTTTTTGTTAGCAAAAGATTGTAACGTTTTATTTAGGGAGAGCCGTAGGCATGTAGAGACAAATCCCAATTTGGGCTCTTCCTAATTTTTTGCTGAGTTCCTTACTAGGTATGAAACATCGCTGATAGTCATGGTTTTCTTTTGTTGGGCACTGTTTTAATTTATCTTTTCCTTTATTAATTCCATAACCTTCCAAATATTTTAACTTAGTCAACTCGATCGTCATTATAACAATCTAATCATTCTTCTTCGTATAGAACAAAATCACTGCTACTGCAATAATTGTTACACCGCCGATAATAGTCCAAATATCCGATACTTCCCCCCAAAAGACAAATCCCATCAGAGCAGAGAAAACTACATTCAAATAGCTATAGATAGAAACCTCAGCAGCTTGCCCGTACTTATAACTATATGTTAGACCAAATTGTCCACCAGCAGCAAATACACCTATCAAGATCAGAAAAGCCAGCTGCTCCCAACTCGGCATTACGAAATTTATTGCCAACAATGGAATCAATATTAGAACAGAAAATGTTGAGAAGAAAAACACAGTTATTGCGGGATTTTCACGATTTCCTAAAAACCTCAATAATGTATAGGCAGATCCCGCACACAATGCACCGCCTAACCCTGCTAGTGCAGGTATAATACTCAAATCCCATTGCGGTTTAATAATCAGCATCGTAGCGGAGAATACTATTATTAGTGCCGGAACTTGGATTTTTCTTATTTTTTCTTTCAAGAATATGGCCGCCAATAGAGTAACAAAGAATGGGCTGAGTTTATTCAGTATTGATGAATCGGCAAGGTTCATGTGGTCAATGGAAAAGAAATAGAGTCCAACTCCGATTAATCCGAAAGTGGAACGAAGTAGCAACCATTTCCTGTTTTCTTTGTTTCCAAAAATTGGTTGATTAAGCTGACGAACTCCCATAAACGCAATAATCAGGCTCACCAAGTTTCTGAAAAACATTTTTTCAACTACAGGTAAATCACCTGAGAACCTTACCATCACAGCCATGAAGGCAAATGAAAGCGAAGAAAGAGTCATAAAAGTTATCGCTTTTCCCTTATTATCCATATCCATTCCTAAAATTCAAAACGGTACGAACGAACGCAAATGAGTTGGTGATATTGTAAAAAAAATAGTGGACAAGAAATCGCCCACTACATATAAAATGCTTATCACTTACGATAGTATCAATTAGAACTATCATATTTATTTATGTGCAGTCCCGTTATAAAGCCAAATTCCAACTTCGCCTAACATTTTTCTACCATGATGTCCTTTGTGGAAATGTCTCCTACCTTTGCCAAATTTTCTGCCACGCTTACCTTCTTTATCGCATTCGGATTTTCTTTTTTCTCTGTATTCTTCTCTTTTTTTCTCTAATTCTTTGCGTACTTCTTTTTTGAATGTAGTAGCTTCTATTCTAATTTCCTTTGCAAGAACATTATATTTATCTATAATATCACGTGTTTCTTCTCGCAATACCTCCATTTTGTCTTTGTACTTATCTTTCACTTTTTTCATTTTTTTACGTTTTTCTCTTCTTTCAGCTTTATTTGGTCTGTCGTCGCAGATTTCTCCCATCTCTTCTTTAATTTCTACTTGGAGTTTGTATGCTTTTTCTCGGAGTTTATCTAATTCTTTTTTGTCTTCAATAGAGATTGTCTTGTCAATCTTCTTTTTCCATTTTTTGAGTTGAGGAGCAATTTTTTCTTCATGATATTTTTCCATTTGCTCAAACATTTCGTTATTACAGTTGGAATTTTTTGCAGGGTGTTGAGCCATCAAAGTAACTGCTAATCCGAATATTAGTGCGATTACTGTCGCTAATGCTAATTTCATTTTCATATTTCAAATCCTTAATTTAATTAAAATGTTACTATATTTCCAAAATCAAAATGTAATCGGCCAAATTAACATTCATTATCATAGACACGTAAAAATCAAAAGGTTTAATATATATTTGTTTTTTTTATTTTTATGGGTCTGATTTTAAGCGTTTATCCACATATTCGGATACTTTTTAAGATACTTTGAAATTAATCAAGTAAAATTGTAAGAAATATCTATATACTTTTATACATTTGGATACTCTTGATATGAAGGATTAATTACTTGTATTTTTCCGTCAAGTAGATATACTAATATGATGTAATTTTCAAGTCTCAACTAACTTGGTCTATTTAATTTAAACCGCAACCTAAGCACTCCATTTTCAAAAGATTTTGTAGTAAAACGGAATTCCCCGATTTCACTCGTTTTTGAAACGTGAGGGCCAATACATGGGCAAGAATCATAATCGCCTATTTTCACGATTCTAATCGTCTCTCCAGCATCTTCGGGCAGTCGGCTTAAATCATAGTTTTCTTTAGCTTCTTCGATTGGAATAAATATTTCGGTAACATCTAAATCTCTTTTGATAATTTCATTTACTTTATCCGAAATTCCTTGGAGTTGTTCGTCAGTGATGTCATTTTCAAAGTGGTAGTCGCACTTCGATTTTTTCCGCTCGATATGATTTGAAAACGAACGTTTTCCACCAAAGGTAGCGACCATTGTACCGTTTAAAATATGTTCTGCAGTGTGCATTTGCGGGTCGTAATTCTTCTCACTCATAATAAATTTCCCATTCTTATTTCATCAAAAAAAGCAAAGTTACAAAAAAAATGATTATTTTTACATTTTTTTAATGAATATTTTTTGAATAGTGTACGAATTTGTATCATATTTACTCCTTTTATCGGATACTGTCAGTGGTTGGCAGTTTTTTGCTGTTGGCGGATACGGTCTGAAGCTCGCAGATTTAGCGATTTTAGGAATAATAGTACTATTTTTAAAAAAATATATCATTAATGCTCAAGAAATCAAGATTCACAAAAATCCAATCGTAATTCTTTTGGGGATATATGTCGGTTTATTGACTATATCGGGACTGTATCCATTTTTTGTCGGTGATGGTGATATGATGAAGCAGTTCTTTAAATCCATTATACACCTTTACTATTTGGTCTTAGTAGCGATGATATTTTTTGTCAGTCCGCCAAGTCTGAAGACAATGAATAATTTCATTAGAATATTTCTTGTCCTCTCTATCTTTGTGAATCTATTTGGAATTTACCAACTATTTGCAAGACTATATAATTTACCATTTGCTTTCCTTACTTTTACCAATGTAAGTTTAGCATCACATGGACTTAGCGATACGACAGAAGGAGTAGGACAGTTAGCCCTTCAATTTGAAAATTTTTATAGGGCAACCTCGATTTTTTCTGAACCATCTGCACTGGCGGCATTTAATATTTTTGCTTTTATTTACACAGTAGTTCCAAGGATATTCGGAATCGAACCTTTTATCAAAAACAAGACTCTTAATGTTATAATTTTAGTTTGGATTATAATTGGACTTTTGATCACTTTCTCTTTAACAGGATTGGCAAACTTAGTTCTTGTTTTGTTTACAATTTTGATATTGAACTGGCAAAAATTTTCCAAATACCTAATTCCCGGATTGATTAGCATGGCAATCGTTGTGTTAGTCAGCGATAAAATAATTGAGTCTTACTTCGATGTTAGTATATTAGAACTATTTACAAATCGTATTTCTGCATTAGCTTCGCTCGGACAGGGTAAAGAGCTTATGACAGGCGAATCAGTTCTGAAACGCTTTGATACTATGATGAAAGCCTTTGATGTATGGCTTATTTCTCCGTTTATTGGTGTAGGACTTGGGCAGACTTCTATGTATTATGCGATGACCGGATATAATTTCTTTGATTCTTCTTTTTCTGCAATTTTAGCAGAAGCAGGTATTTTCTCATTAGCTACCTATATTCTTTTGGTATTCTTTTGGTTACGACGCTCATATTTCCATTTGAGAAATAAAAATCTTATTTCCATGGCACCAGTTGATTTACAGAGAATGATTGTGATTAAATTTTTCATACCACTCGTAATATTTTTCAGTACCTTTACAATTACCAATTCTGTGATTATGGAATCGTTTTGGATTGTAGTTGCTCTTTATTTAGGAGTGGAAACTCATATCTCAAGACTGAAAAATGCCCCCTCCTACAAAGTAAAACTGTGCCAATATCCGTTAGCACAGCTTATCAAAAAGTCTTAGAATTAGTATATCAAAAGTATTACTAATAAGAAATAACACCTTTATAAACTTTAGATAAAGGTATTTCGCACCAGAACTCACTACCTTGATTAAGTTTTGACTCTACTCCGATAGTGCCGCCGAGTACTTCAAGCAATTTTTTAAAAATACTAAGACCTACTCCATTACCTTCGTATCCTCTATTCATTGAACCATCAACTTGATAGAATGGAATAAATATTTTTTCTAAATACTCTTCGCTGATACCAATTCCTGTGTCTTTTACGTAGAATCTGATATGGTTATCTTCACCTTGTGTCAGCCCTATCTCTACCTCGCCCTCAGGAGTAAATTTATATGAATTATCAATGATATACCCTATTGCTTTCGAAATGTAATATGTATTTGTCGGAACTGTCAAATTGCTCATTGAATTAGGAAAATTAGTTTTAATTTCCACATTAGGGTTATCTTTTTGCATTGAATATATATATTCTATCAAGGCTTGATTAATATCTGCTACCCTACAAGTTGAAATTTCAATATTAATATTATTTGTCTGCAAACTCGATAGTAATTCAATATTTTCTACTGTATCTATCAGTCTATCACTATTTCGTATAATCATATCAATAAAACCTTTTTTATCGCATTCAGCATACTCACCACTTACGATCATATTTGCGGCATTTATAATAACATTTAGTGGAGTTCTTACTTCATGCTTGATATTAGATAAAAATTCGGTTTTCAGATTGTCGCTTTCCTCTGCACTTTCCTTCGCTTCACGAAGTTCGGTAGTTTTACTCTCAACCAACTCTTCGAGATAATCTTTGTAACCAAGTAGCTTTTTATGCTGCGTTTCAATCTCTAACTTGTTGTATTCTATTTGCATTTTTTGCTTATGGATTTTCATATTTTTTTCTTTCAGAGCAGTATTTTGTCTATTTCTATATTGGTTTCTGGTGATTAGCACTATAATCAAAATAATAGCCAAAGTTATTATCACTCCCCCCAAAACTAAAACAATAACCATCCTTTTCTTTCCGGCTTCACGCTCACGTCTCTCTAACTCATTAGCAGCTTCTAATTTTTCTAACTTGAGGTTCATACTGAAACGGGTCATCTCATCTGAAAGGTTGGATTGATATATAGAATCTTTCGCCGAAACATATATTTTTAAGAAATCATAAGCTTTTTGATAATCATGTTGCTCAGAATATATTTTTGACAAGATGTTTGTTGAGTTTTCTAATGCAGTAAAAGAACCATTTTCAATAGCCCATTGATAAACTAATTCTATATATTTTAATGCTTTATTATAATTACCCTGATGGACAGCACTTTCCGCTAATAAAACATAAGCATCATTGTAATTACCGGCATCCTCAATACTCAAGAAATAAGGTAGTACTTCATCTACGATAACTTCCGTTCTATGATAATCTCCAAGACTGTTGTAGCAGTTTGCTAAATTAAGTTTTGCGGAAAACTCGTCATTTTTTAAATTATATTTTTTCGCTAAATCAATAGTTTTTTGAGCATATTCGATTGATTTTTCTATATTATCCTGTAAATAGTATATATTACTCAAACTATAATAAAACATAATAGCATTTCTGTCAGATGTATCTTTTATGGCTTCTAAACCATGGTTTGCTGTTTCTTTGGCTTTTTCTAAATCATTAAGTTCATACTGTAATCCCACAAGATTTGACAAATACACAATATAATCACCGATGTATTCCTTCTCTTTGGCTATCTTAATCGCTTTGTTCAAATATAATAGTGATTCGTAGTACTTTCCTTGTATTCGGTAAACTAACCCTAACCCATTATATAGATAATGTAGCTCTAAGTCAAGTTCATTACTCTCAATAAGATTAATAGATTTTAGACAATAATACTCAGCAGAATCCAAATTATCTACTTGTCCATGATAGATGCCAAGTTGACTATAGATTTCAGATACGTCTTTATATAAAAAGTTTTCGATACCTATAACTCTTGCCTTATGCAGATAATATAGAGTTGAATCGAATTGATATGAATTGTAATGCATCAATCCTAATATACGGTAATATTTCAGAAGATATTTTTTATTATCAAGATTTAAAAATTTTTCTTTATCATCTTGTACATCTTCAAATTTAAGGTTTTGGCTGTTTTTAAAGCAAAAATCGAAATAGTTTTTTAATTCGATACTGTCAGGATTCACCGATAAATCTATAAATTGAAATTGTTCTTTTCTAATATTATCATCTTGAGCAAATGCAGTAACAACTGTTAGCACTAATAAACACCAAAATACACTAATCTTCAATCTCATATTCCAAACTCGTATTTGCCAATAATAAAAATTAAAAATACGTAATTTTAAGCAAATAGCAAAATGTTCAAATAAATATCCTGTCTAATAGGCAGGATATTTGAAAGAGCAATTTTTTGTTACATAGATTTCATAACCCATTCCAGGCACTAATTCATTTAATGTATTTAGATTCAGTAGCGGAAAATAAGTCCTACCATAGATATCCTTTATCAGTAGTAAATCTCCAGATTGCTCCAGTTCCTGAAATACTTCATGTACATCTCGCTTACTCCCCATTAGGAACGCAATAGTATTCCAACCGGATTTAAGTTCAATCAATTCATTTTCAGGAACAACAATATTCCCTTTGATTGTGAGTATATCTTCTGCTTCTGAATAAATTTTATATCCCTCTTTATAATTCCAGTTTGATAATGAGTGTATTCCAAGATTAGGAAAATATAGTTCATTCTCTCTATTTTGAACAAGCAATACATGATTCAAATCTGAGGTAACAGAAGCAATATCACTATTACTCGGAATTATAAATGATGACACTAAATTCCAGCCTTCTTTCAAAACTATATTATGCTCGAATAGCCCGGTTGTGAAAGTCCAAATATCTGAAACCGATTGATTTCCATTTTTATCTTCAGCTCGAACTCTCCAGTAGTAGGTTGAATTTATATTTAATAAATTGGGCGTAACTGTATAATCAGAAATTGTAAGATTTTTTTGAAGTAAAGGTGAGGTAAAATTTGGATTATCATCTATTTCCAAGGTATAATTTACAGAACCAGTCATAGCACGCCAATCCAAATTAATTAGCGGATTAACATCAGTAGCATTATTTTCCGGAAAATGCAACTGAGGAGTAGCAATTTCAAAATCAATATCCCCTTCCTGTATAACTACCGAATTAGGCGAATCAATATAAAACCCTGATTTTCCACCTGTTACAGTATAAACTAACTTTTTTTCTCCGGCATAAACTTTGGAAGAGTAGTAAGTTATTCCCATCAAATCAAGTTTCGTTTCATCAATGATTTCGAGTTTGAACGTAGCAAGTTTGAATTTATCGCTCTTGGTAACATTTGGATTTAAGGTCAGCAAGTTAATACTAAGTCGCTCATATCTATATTCTGCTTGAGTTGCGTAATATCCCGCATTTACTAACTCGCTATCCAAGAATATTGCTTCAGTCAAATTATAATTCCCAACTCTTAAAGCATCTTTATTAAATTCGACAATAATATCAATGGGACTTACTAACCATTTTTCGCTCGAAGGCTCGGCATAAATATCAAAAACATAGTCTCCACCCTCAACTCTTCTATTTTCCAATGTAAACGATACATTAGGGGCAGAAAAAATTGGAATCGCCGAAATCAACAACACAAAATATATTATTATTTTTTTCATTTTAACCACCCTTAATGTGGAATATGTGGAGTAAAATCAATACCATAGCTCGGCACTAATACTTGAGTATCGTCTGCATCAATCATATTATCGTTATTGAAATCTCCTACTCTCATAAAATAACTACCGTTTACTTCCTGTAGTGCATTTTCGCCACCCACCGCTTTAGATGCAGAAGAAGTAAAATCATAACTTATTCTTTCATTAACAATTTTCAGCTCTTCCGTACAATACAGCGGAAGATAACCTGCGGCTTTCACAATGATTTTGTATATCTTATCTGTTGCTAAAATATCTGTCATGTAATCGACCTCAATGAAAACCCAACTATTTATATTTATAATTGCAGGGATAGTTTTCAATTTTGTCATGCCACCCCATGAACTCCCTTGTTCTCCTTGGTATAGCTCCAACTTGATAGGAACTTGATTGTGTATTCCCAAGTTATACTGTCCCATCATAGCAACTTTCACAGCAATGTTTAGATGTTTTACAAATGAACTTGATTGAATATTTTTTAAATAAGGGTATCCATCATATAGTAAATCATTTCTTCCCCATTGATTAATAAAATCCCAGTTTGCAAATTTTGTTTGATCTTTCATTTCAGAATCGGATAATCCGACAAGTCCTATCGGGTCGGGAACTACATTTGCAATACCTGTAGTTTGCATTGAAATCTCATTATTCCAATACGAATTAGTAATATCAATATTCGATAGATAATCTTCTCCGATAAATGCAGCAACGGATATCCCTGCCCCGGTAACCACACCTACTGTATAACAATTTGAAATTTTAATATTCCCTGCATAGCCATAACCGATGAATCCACCTAATCTATTTACACCTGTAACACCGCCCTTTGAATATGAATCCGAAATACTTATTTTTCCTATGTTACTAAGAGCATAACCAATTAAGCCACCAATTCTATTCTTACCCGTCAAATCCGCATCTGAATACGATTCCTTAACAGTCGCCATGGAAGCACCGGTATAAACATATCCGATTAAACCGCCCAAACGATTATCGCCATTAATCGTACCACTAACGGCACATTTTTCTACGGTTACATTTGCCGAAGAGGCTAAAATATTCCCGATTAAACCGCCCGCAATTTCATTAGCAGATACAGAAATATTTTCGATTTTCAAATTGGATATGGTAACAGCAGAAACCGCCTTGATATTGCCGAAGAAACCAACGTATGATTGTGTCGGTCTATTAATATTTAAACCGGAAATAGTATATCCATGCCCGTCAAAACTTCCGCTGAAATATTCACCACTATCATTGCAATCACCGTCATTATTCAAATCTCGACCGATTGGTTTCCAACCCATCGCTTCGTCCGGTGTGGAAGAATCGCCATCATGGTCGCCTACGTTCATAGTCGCCGTCGAAGACGCATCAATATCTGTGTCTAATTCGTATGATTTAGACCATTGGGCAGGATTTTCTGAAACCCATAATAAATCATTAAAACTTGTTATATTTATCCAACCGTCAGAATCGCTATCTATCGGTTGGGCATAGGTTTGCATTGAATTTATCAACAAGCAAGAAACCAACACAAACGAAATTCTAATCATAAATTTCATATCAAATTTACCCAAAAGTAAACAAATCTCACTTATTAACTAACAAATGCTATACCTAAAAATTAGATTACATATACTCTGTAAAACCGACCTTTCATATCTGTAATGATGATATACAGATTTTTCAAAAATGGAGTACCATCTCCAAGCTACTTCCACTACAATAGCAATGCATTGAAATATCTTTATTATCAAAAGGTCGCCAGTTTGCTAATGGCCTAAAATGATATACCATATTTGTTACCAGTATTCCTATTCCTGCACCTGCAAGCACATCAGAAACAAAATGTTTATTATTTGTAATTCTTAAATAAGCTGTAGCACCCGCAAATAAAAAACCGCCATAAGCTATATATGGATTAATATCTTTATACTCATGAAATAATGTAGTCGCAGAGACAAACGCCAGTGAAGTATGAGCCGAAGGAAATGAATAATTATTGGAGCTATCAGGTCTTGTTTCGTTAACCAAATATTTAAGAGTATTAATCGTGATATAGTTAGCACACATTGCTATACCTAAATATTTAGATTTATCAAACCAATCATTTTCGCTCTCATAGCCATAGAAATCGAATAAATACATTGCGACTGATGGGACTGTCCATAAACCATCATCAATAGAAGTATCTGTCCTCGGAAATTTATGCTGCCATTGGTATTTAATATCGCACTCAGAAAGGATAGAGCCACTAATAATTAATGTAGCGGGCAAAACACTTTGGTATAATAGTTTAGTATCGTTTGATTCTTGATGAGTATCATTTGAATAGGAAAAAAAGTGTATGCAATATATCATAATTACTACACAAATCATTTTCTCCAAATTAGGTTTCATAACCTTAACCCTATATTACTCTATTATCCGATGTTGATAACAACGGTAAAAAGTTAAATTTATTTTTATACTAAACAATCACACAGCAAGCCCCCTGAGCGTAGTCGAAGGGTACTTGCGGGAAAACAAAATAGTTTAATATCTCAACCGATTGATTTTTGCACGCAGTGCAAACCATCAATCTATAGAACCCGCAAGGCGGGCTGAGCGGAGTCGAAGGGTACTTGCGAAGAACGAACCAAGCTCCCTGAGCGACCAACCAAGCTCCCTGAGCGTAGTCGAAGGGTACTTGCGGGAAAACGTAGTCGAAGGGGCGAAAGATTTTTTT
>PDWI01002990.1_pt1 | contig 24626 bp, 21 predicted proteins | sample 1430891 | NCBI WGS metagenome assembly PDWI01 (sample SAMN01162508, study PRJNA174530) | Oral metagenome, whole genome shotgun sequencing project. | biome: Marine environment; feature: Marine mammal; material: Swab sample of the gingival sulcus; isolation source: swab sample of gingival sulcus...
AAAACATACCAAGATATTGCGGGAATAGCTCAGTTGGTAGAGCACGACCTTGCCAAGGTCGGGGTCGCGAGTTCGAGTCTCGTTTCCCGCTCCATTTTGAACACATTGCCCGAGTGGTGAAATCGGTAGACACAAGGGATTTAAAATCCCTCGGCTTTCGGGCTGTGGCGGTTCAAGTCCGCCCTCGGGCACCATCTTGATTTTATCAAGAAATTAAAGAGAAGAAGATAGCACCTTGAGGTGCTTTTTTGTTGCTTGAAATTTACTTTTTATACTTTCTTATCAGAATTGAAGTTTTGAAGTATATTTATTTAAAACTCCATTTATCTGCATAAATACCATATACATAATCCATCTCATATCTTGTTACATAATCCTCGTCTGCATAAGGCTTAAAATTAACATTATAAACATATACTCTAATCCCTTTTTTCTTAAGATCTAGCAATAAAGGTTTGTTATTCATAATGTGATATCTACTAATGGCAATATATTTAATACCTTTTTGTACAAGGTATTCAACACCTTGTTTCTTTATTATACTAAGAATGAATTCTGAAGGCATCACAGTTAAATCTCCATCAGTTAATCCTTCATCAACGGCTTTCTCTGTAAACAACTCCATCATAAGGCGCTTTTTATCAATAAACTGGTTGGCAAACAATAATGGCTCATTAACTTTATCTGTGATAAGAGTTGCATCAGGATGCTCTTTAAACCATTCCACCCCATATAAAAACAACAGAAAACGAGACGAATCTCCCCCTTCTATATTTCCAGAAACAATATCCACAGCTTCATGTATCCTAACACCTAATATATTATAAAACTGAGGAACTTCCATTATAATATAATACATTCCAGACATAAATACACTTATAGAAACTAAAGCAATTATTTTATATTTAGATTTTAAAAACATATATATAATCAAAGGTAAAACTAACATTACCAATGCTGTTCTTGAACCTGTAAAAACCGAAAAAACAAAAAATATAACTGCCCAAAAAGAATAACTAATTTTTCTAAAAAAAGACAGTTTCTTCAAAATAAAGATCAAATATATTGAATACAAAGCAAAAACCAAAGATATAGCTATCCCATTTCCATTAAATCCATTTTCAACATCCCCCATTCTTTTTTTTCCTAAAATGGAAATATCAAAATAAAATAAAACAAAAAATATTAATATTACATTTATAAAAATAAAAATTCTCAATAACTTTATAAAATTCTCTTTCGTATAACAAAAACGATACATACTATAAGTTAATATAAATATCTTAACAAAAGAAAAAACTGCAAAATAAGATAAAACAGCTCTAATCGCCCACAAAGAAGATATTAACGAAAAAACTATAACAATAACTCCCCAAAACTGATAAGCTGAATATTTGAATTTTAATGACGGAGTTATAATTACAGTATATACAAATAACACTAATGACATTATCGTAGAATAGACACTACTAAATGCCAAAACATATCCCAATAAAGAAAAAAACAATAATACCAAATATACTCTATCCTTTATTTTTAAATTACATTTTCTATTACGAGTAAATTCTAACATATAATACACTAAATCAATTTATTAAAAAAGGGGATTTCTTTATTATAAAAGCTAACAAAAGAGATCCCAAAAAAGAAATTACATGTGAAAATGGAAGATATAACTCTAAATAGAGTTATATCTTCCATTTTCACATTATTTTTATTATTTTTCATCCGTTGGTAATTTTAACATATCACCTAATTCTCGATTAAATTCATTGGGTGTAATAGAATCAAAACCAGCACCATCAAAAAAAGTTAACTCTCCTATATACAATTTTCCATCTACGTGATAAATGTCAATTCTTATCTGATATTCAAATTCTTTAGCCAATTTTGACACAATCTCCAACATCTCTTTTCTTGTAGATTTTAATGGTAAATTTATATTTTTCAGAATTTTTTTATACCCCATAGAATAGTTCTCAGAATATGGTTCGAAACTTTCATTTAAAACTCTTGCTCTTTTAAATCCTTCTTCCCCAATCTCATACAAATCAATAATTTTAAGCTCCCCATTAAAGCAATGAAACTTATATTCCTGTAACTTATATAAACCTCCTTTACTTTGCAAGAATGCCTCAACCATAAAATATCGCTTTTTAATATTTTTATAGGGCCATTCTCTATTAGACCAAAATAAACTAATAGCATTCAATCTCTGTTTATAATACTTTTGTAATTTATTCCAATCCTCTTTTTCTTTATCTTTTATTATTTTATAAGAATTATTATCGTGACTACATTTAATAACACAAGGAATATCAGGTAAGTTTTCAGATTTTATTTCTCTATAATCTTCGGTTGCAAAATAAAGAGGAATTAAATATTTATCTGTACCCAAAATTCTTAACAAATAATTACGCACAGTCATTTTATCAGCACACTCTGTGTACCAAGGTTTTCTATTATGTAATTTTAGCCATTGTAATTTTTCTGTAAATGTCTTAGGATGTTCTAAATCTAAACTATATCCAAAAACTTTTCTAAACTTCCTTTTTATTGCTATCTTATCAGGAATCATATAATGAAAAATTAACATATATGTGTATACCAATGGATATGATAACCACCGAAAAATAATACTTTTTTTTCTTAAATTCTTAATTAGCTCTTTCATGTGTAATAATTTTTTTTGCGACATAAATTCTATAAACAAATTCTGTAAAATATCCTATTAACACAATGATTACCATAGACAGTAAAGTAATGGAGTTAAAACTAAAAAATAACACGACTCCTAAACAATAACCAACGACGGTAATTATTATGCTATATAATATATATTTATTGTATCCAAATGCAATAATCAAATTAGAGGCGATAAAAGTTCCTATAGAAAGGAAAATAGGTGCTAAAGTAAATAGTCTAATTGGTAATAAATCAATGGTATAATTAATAAAAAATTCAACCAAATAAGGTAGTATTAAATTTGTAATTAAAACAAGCAAAAATGTAACTGAAAAAGAAATTAAAACACCTCTTTTAAAAAGCCTTATATCCTTACTCTGTGCTATACGAGGAAACAAAACGGTCGATAAAATACTCATTGGCTGTGATAGCAACCGCACAAACTTTGCTCCTAAATCATAAATTGGCACATCAGCCATACCAACAAAAGAACCAACAAGTAAATAACTCAACTTATCTTTTATCGTACAGATAATATCTGTATAAAAAATAGGAAGAGCATCTTTTGAATAAAATTTAATTTTATCCCATTTTGGTCTAACTATAACTAATTTATATGTCTTATAAATTATGTAAAGTGAAATCAAACCTCCAAATAAATATCCTATAGATAAAAATAAAGGAACATATATATAGTCTGCTTGTGATTTAATAAAAACAAAGATCAATATTAAAAACAATGAACGTATTATTATATTTATAATAGTTATAGCTTTCATTCTTTCTACACCTTGAAAGAAAAATTGAGGAAATAATAATTCATTAAATGTAATACCAAATGAAAAGAAAAACAATAAAAAATGTTTCCTGTAGGATTCTATTATAAAAATTAGTATTAAAAAGATGATTAACGAAACAAACCACAATATAAACCGAATAAAAATAATATTGGACATTAACTCAGACAAAGCTTCTATATTATCTCTATAAATAGAAACATAACGAGCACTTACACTTTTAAACCCAAAATCTACTAGAATAGAAAAATAACTTGCTACAATTTGAGCTGTTATAACATACCCATAAAGTTCTGCTCCCAAAACTCTTATAAGATAGGGATATATAAATAAAGGCACAAGCATTAAAAAAATCCGAAGCACCATCAAATAAGAGAAATTTTGAAATATAATCTTATTTCTTCCATAAAGATTTTTTAAGTACCCCATCATAACTACAGAATATTTTTTAAATCTAATCTATCCCCTTTCTTCATTTCAGCCTTAAACTCTTTCCCCAAGATCTTATTCAAATATTTGGGATGCAGACCAAATCCCGGACGCACAGAACGAACATTGTATTCTGTAATAATATCGCCTTTTTTAACATCTTCTGCCACATATAGTGAGCGGGCGAATGCTTTACTTGATTTCTGTTTCTCTGTTAATTCATAGGTTTCTTTTCCCATTGATTTTTCAGCTTGTCTAACTGCTGTTACCATTTCAGCAAACTCTTTTTCATCTAACGAAAATGAAGCATCAGGACCTCCAATAGATCTATCTAAAATAAAATGTTTTTCAATTACCTTCGCTCCCAATACAGTTGCAACAATAGGTACCGTTATTCCCAAAGTATGATCAGACAGCCCTACTTTTACACCAAAATCTTTAGCAAAACGCTGCATCATTACCAAATTTGCTTCTTCAATTGGTGCCGGATATGACGAAGTACACTTTAATAAAGTAATATCGTTATTTCCTGATTTTCTACAAGTTTCTATTGCTAATTTTATATCTTCATACTCAGCAATTCCGGTTGACATAATAATCGGCTTCCCTTTAGATGCAATATATTCTATCAAAGGAATATCTGTAATCTCAAAAGATGCTATTTTATAGATAGGATTATCTAATTCTTCCAATAAATCTACCGCAGTTTTATCAAAAGGGGAGGAAAAACACACAAGACCTTCTTCTTTGGCTACGTCAAATAGTTCTTTGTGCCATTCCCAAGGAGTATAAGCCTCTTGATATAAATCATATAACTTACGACCTTCCCAAATCGTTCCTTTGATGATAAAATCATCTTTATCTGAATCTAAAGTAATGGTATCTGCTGTATAAGTTTGTAGTTTTATAGCATCAGCACCAGCTCTTTTTGCAGCTCGTATTGTATCTATTGCAACCTGCTTATTTCCATTATGATTTGCAGAAAGTTCTGCTATTATAAATACTTTATTGTTCATAAATATATCTTACTGATTGTTCTCCTTCTATTATACAATTTCCCTCAAAAACAAAGCCAGCCCTTTCAAATGATTTTATTGACGGAATATTATCTACCTTTATATACGCAGTAATTTCACCACTATACTCATCACTAAACTTTTCAGTTATTAATCTCAGAAATTCTACTGCTAATTTTTTACCTCTAAATTGTTTATCAATAGCAATACCTATTATATTTTCTTCACTTCCTATATCAACCCTTAAAAAGACAGCTGCTTGCCTATTTAATTCTCCAATATAATAAAACGCATTTTTATCATCCAATTTACCTAAGAACCATTTTTTATGTTCAGAATATGTTATAAAATCTTTATTGTATGAATTTGAACGAATAAGCAAATCATTAAATAATAAATAAGTGAAATCTAAATCAGTTATTAATATTGGACGAATTGAAAGATTATTTCTATATTTTGAATGAATAAGTACATCTTTAAATGCACCTTTAAATAAGCAATGCTCTCTCAATACAGCTTCTTTCGTAAAACCTGCTTTTTCAACAGCACTATATAAATGAGGTCTTAAATCAAACGCATAAGTATATATTTTATTGAAACCCAATTCCTCAAAAGCAACCTGCTCTATTAAAGCAAGATAAGTTATCCAGTGTAATTCAAACTCTTTTTCTTCCAAATCAGTATTCATAATAAATGAAATCTCTGCATTTTTGTCAATCCAATTAATATGAACTAAACCACCATAACCAATGCAATCTCCATTTTTCAAATACGAAAATAAAATTTGTTCCGGTTCTTTTTGCTCAAATATTTTGCTAACGACTTCGCTGTAATATTTATCTTGTTTTTCTTTGGTCAATCTTTCTTTTTGACGAAGATGATAAATTTGTTCATTACGCCATTTCATAATATCTAACCTATCCTTATAACGAATAGGAATTATAGAATATTCTCTATATAAAAATTCGTTCTTTTGCAAAAAAGGATATTTATTAGGAAATTTCATAATTATTAATTTAATCTATTAAAACCTCCATGACAAACATCTCCTTCTAATAATTCATCAATATGTAAAATCCCTTTTTCACATTGTTTAATTTTCGCAAATACTTTTTCTAACTCCTCTATGTAATTATTGATATTCTCTTTATTATGCTTAATAGAAGAATACAAAACAGTAGAAGCTAAATAACCTTTTTTCAACATTTCTTGGGTAATAAATGTCTTATACTTTAAAGCATTATCGGAAACGAATCCAAAACCGGCTAATGACGGAATACCAAACTGATTAATCTCTAACTGATGTAAATCTGCTAATTTTTGCCATTGTTCTTGTACATATTTTCCTATCTCAGTTATGTATAACCAAGATTGCTCTTTTTTCATCACTTCTAAAGTTTTTAACGCTGCTGTAGAGCCTATTCTTTCCGTCCAAAAAGTAGAACTGATAAATGTTTTTTGTGCAGCCTCCATAACTGATTTCTTACCAACAACAGCCGTTAAAGCATAGCCATTAGCTATTGTTTTACCAAAAACAGTCATATCAGGTTCCACTCCATATTTTTGAAAAATACCTCCGTATGTTTCTCTAAAACCTGATGTGCATTCATCAAAAATTAATACAATACCATTATCGTTAGCTAATTTTCTAACCTTTTGCAAATAATCACCTTTAGGAGCAAAATTTCTTTGAACTTCCATTTTGATAACTCCTATATCATGATTCTTCACCAAATTTTCTAACTCTTCATAATCATTGTATAAAAAAGGAAGAACGCTTCCTTTTAATCCCTTAGGAACTCCAGCAGGGTCTAATCCCGGTAATAAATGCTGTGCAAGTCCCTCATTATTTCCTAAATTTGTAGACAAATACCAGTCATGCCAACCATGATAACCACAAATTGCTATCTTATCTTTTCCTGTAGCTGCTCTTGCTATTCTAATTGCTATTGAATTAGCCTCTCCTCCTGCTCTTGCAAAACGCACCATATCAGCCCATGGATTCATAGCAATTAATTCTTCAGCTAAATATACTTCTTCAGGACAATTAAAGGTACTCATATTTCCGTTATCTACAACTCCCCGAACAGCATTATCTACTTCTTCATTTCCATAACCTAATGTATTAGTACCAATACCCATAATACACATATCGGTATATTTATTACCATCTAAGTCCCAAACATTAATACCTTTTGCTTTTGAATAGTAAGACGGCCAATGTTCAGGTAGAAACATTTCTGGTCTTTTTGAAAGTAACATTGTTCCACCAGGAATCAACGTTTTAGCTTTTTTATATAAATTTTGTCCTGTATTCATTTTAATCTTTTTTTAATGAATTTAAATATCCTTCATTCCTAATTGTGTTAACATTTAATGACTTGATTTCTGTATTTTCTAAATAACATTTTGTATAATCTAACCAATTAGCTTCAAAACCTAATTTATCTATTAATAACTTTATGACTTCAAAATCTTTTGCTTCATCAACTGTAAGTCTTACATCTCTATAGTTCTCAATATAATCAAAACTATCTGAAATAAATAATGTGCCTCCATTATAGGAAGCGTTATTACGGATATATGGAGTTACATGTTCTCTTTCTGATTTAAGTTCAGCTTGTTCCCAAGCTTGCTCTAATGCTTTGTATTTAAAAACTTCGATATCTTGTCCGTCAGGATATGTTTCTTTCAATACGTTAGAACAATAATCTAAGTTATTATCAATTGTATATTTTACAACCTTATCTATTAATTCTGCATCTATTAAAGGGCAATCCGAAGTTAATCTTACAACATAATCTGGATTATGTGATTTTAATGCTTGATAAAATCTATCTAACACATCATTTAAACTTCCTTTAAAATATTTTACATTTACTTTATCTGCTATTTCTACTATTTTCTCAACACCATTCTCTGTTGTAGTAGCAATAATAATATCATCAATTAATTTTGATTTTTGGATTCTCTCTATATGTAATTCTAATAATGTTTTACCATTTATCTTATTTAATATCTTCTTTGGAAACCGGGTAGAACCTATTCGAGCTTGAGTTACTGCAATTATTTTCATTTTACCAATTTGAAGGATTCAACATTTCTTTATTAACAACTTGTATTTTATCTATTTTTTTTATTAAATCTTCTGATATTTTTTTATTCTGTAAACCAATATTAGATAATAATTGTTCTTTAGAATCAACCCCTATAACAACATAATCAATATAAGATTTACTTAAAGGATACTGTAAAGATAATTGCTGAATAGGAATATCTAAGTTTTTTATTTCATTTAAATGACATTTTAATGATTCCACCTTTTCAGGTATTTTATCTATATTCATAAAAAAAAGTCCCTGTAAAAATGCAGAACGTATATGAACTTCTATATTTTTAGATTTTGCTTTTTGTAATAGTTCTCCTTTTTGAAAATCGTTATCTAATAAATTAAACGGAACTTGTATAAAATCAAAATTATGATTATTAATAACATCTTCAATATCTTGATTAGCATATAACGATATTCCAATTCTACTAGTTAATTTTTGTTTCTTAGCATTCTTAAGTTCGTTATAAGCATTTAAATTCCCTTTTAGAGTTTCATAATTATGAAACATATATCCATAAAATTGTTCTATATCTAATCGTTTAAGAGATTTCTCAATTTCTTCACAAATATTAAGACTTGTATTTCCTATTTTAGAAATAATATCAAACTTTTTATTTGGATATAATTTGTGATATTCCCCTATTACTTGTTCAGAGTTTCCATAACCTAAAGCTGTGTCTAATATTTGAATATTATTCTCTTTAGCAATACGTAGTATATCAATAGCTTTATCAATTGTTGGCTTACCCTGTGTGTTATTTATACCGTAATCTAAACCTAACTGAACAGTTCCTAAAATTATTTTATTCATAATATTCCTTTACTTTTTCAATAACAAAATCTTGTTCCGCATCTGTTAAAGTAGGAAACATAGGCAAACTAATACATCTGTTATAGTAATTCTCAGCATTACTCAAATCAGCATCACCAAATCCTACTTCTTTATAGTAAGGTAAAAAATGCAATGGAATATAGTGAATTTGAGCAAAAATATTATGCTTTCGCAAATAATCGTATAATCCTTTTCTATCCTCAACTTCTATTACAAACAGATGATGTGCATTTAACACTCCTTCGGGTAAAGATTGGTATTTAATCTTTCCCTCGAATGCCTGCTTATATTTTTTAGCAATTTGGTTTCGTCTGATTATTCCCTGAGGGTTTTTCTGTAATTGAGTAATCCCCAAAGCTGCCTGCAAATCTGTTATTCTGTAATTGTATCCCAGTGTCTGCATTTCGTAGTACCAGCCACCATGGTTTTCTGCCATATTTTCTTTAGTAATACCGTGTGAACGATACAATTTTAATAATTCGTATATTTTCTCGTCATTGGTAGTTACCATTCCTCCTTCACCGCAAGCAATATGCTTTACCGGATGAAACGAGAATACAGAACAATCGGCATATACTCCATTACCACAACGATTTTTATTCCCTTTTGAATCTGTAAAGAATCCTCCGGGAGCATGAGCAGCATCTTCAATCAGCCAAAGGTTATGCTTTTCAGCTAATTTTCTATATTCTTCCAAATTCACGGGTAATCCTGCAAAATCTACAGGAATAATTCCTTTGAAAAAACCTTTAGGTTTGCTATCTAGTAATTGTTTTACAGCATTTATATCCAACAAATATGTATCAGGATCAATATCAGCTAACCAAACTTCACCTTCACAAAAACGCACACAATTAGCCGATGCGGCAAAAGTAATAGGAGTGGTAATGACTCTATCTCCCTTTTCTATACCCATAGATTTTACAGCAATATGTAATCCTGCTGTCGCATTACTTACCGCCACAGCATACTTTGTACCAACATAGTTAGCAAACTTCTCTTCAAACGCTGCAATCTTTGGTCCTTGTGTTAAAAAATCCGATTGTAAAGTTTCAATTACCGCATCAATATCCTCCTGATCTATTGACTGTCTGCCATAAGGAATCGCTTTCATTATACCGTAAAATTAGGATCTACAAATTCTTTAATTTTATCTCTAAGCGTTTCTACAGTATCCCATTCGGTATTGGTTCCAGAGTTATATTTAAAACCAAAAGGAACTGCAACTCCTTTATGATGTTTGATATAATCTTCTCTTTTATGGCTAAAAGAAACAGAAGGAAGAATAGCATAGTACTCTCCTATATCAATAGTATTTAACGAATCGGTTTCGGTAATCATCTCTTCGTGTAGTTTTTCTCCCGGACGAATTCCAACATCTTGAATCTCGCACTCAGGAGCTATTGCCTCTGCCACATCCAATATTCTATACGATGGAATTTTGGGTATAAATATCTCTCCTCCTAAATGATTTGCAATTGCAAACATTACCAAATCAACTCCTGCCTGTAAAGAAATATTAAAACGGGTCATCTCTTTGTGAGTTATAGGTAAAACCCCTTCTTTCCGTTTATTCATAAAAAATGGAATAACCGAACCTCTTGAGCCCATTACATTACCGTAACGAACCACGCTAAAACGAATATCCCTGCTACCTTTTATATTATTTGCCGCAGCAAACAGTTTATCGGAAGCTAATTTAGTTGCACCATATAGGTTAATAGGAGCACATGCTTTATCTGTAGATAGAGCAACCACTTCTTTAACTCCCATAGCCAAAGCTGCATCAATTACATTTTGAGCTCCATTTACATTGGTCTTAATACATTCATCCGGGTTATACTCAGCTGTATCTACTTGCTTTATGGCTGCTGCATGAATAATTACATCAACACCTTCACAAGCTCTTTTTACTCTTTCTCCATCGCGAACATCTCCTATAAAAAATCTTAACTGTGGATATTCTCTTTCAGGATATTTTTGTTTTAACTCAAACTGTTTTAATTCATCTCGCGAAAAGATAATAATCTTTTTTACAGCCGGATAACGATTTAAAATTGTCTCTACAAATTTTTTACCAAAAGAACCGGTTCCTCCGGTTATCAATACTGTTTTATTATTCAACATATCCTATATATTTTCTTTAAACCACTCCACAAAATTTTGAATTCCAACTTTTAATGGTGTAGTAGGTTTATAATTAACTTTATCTTTTAATTTTTGGGTATCTGCCCAAGTTCTCTTTACATCACCTGCTTGCATTGGCATAAAATTCTTTTGAACCTCTTTTCCCATACAAGTCTCCATAGTAGAAATAAACTCCATCAAATCCACAGGCTGAGAATTTCCTATATTAAAGACCTCTGCTTTGGGATTTTTATCCGATAATGAAGTAATACATCGTACTATGCCCTCTACAATATCATCGATATAAGTAAAATCTCGCTGCATATCGCCATTATTAAATACTTTAATCGGCTCATCGTTATTTATTGCGTTTGCAAATAACATTGGTGCCATATCCGGTCTTCCCCATGGTCCATAAACCGTAAAGAAACGCAGTCCCGTTGTTGGCAGATTATACAAATGACTATAAGTATAAGCCATCAACTCATTACTTTTTTTAGTTGCAGCATACAAACTTACAGGATAATCAACTCTATCTTCCTCTGAAAAAGGAATTTTTGCATTTGCTCCATATACTGAAGAACTTGAAGCATAAACAAAATGTTCTATCTTATTATGACGACAACACTCCAATAAATTTACAAAACCAACCAAATTTGACTGAACATAAGCATGAGGATTTTCTAACGAATAACGCACACCTGCCTGTGCAGCCAAATTAACCACATAATCAAACTTTTCTTTTTCGAAAAGTTGTTCTAATAATGGCAGATTGGTAATATCTAGTTTTAAAAATTTATAATTTTGATATTTCTTACTTTGTGTATAGTGTAAAACATCAGTACAGGTCTTCACCTCATCTCTATTAATTCCAGACTGTCCTAAACGATCATATTTTAAATTAATATCATAATAATTATTGATATTGTCAATACCAACAACCTTGATATTTTTTTGTTTTAATAGAGCCTCTGCCAGATAAAAACCTATAAATCCTGCCGTACCTGTAACAAGTATTTTCATTTATTCACCTTTCCCAACATTATACACTTCAAAACCAACATTTTCTAACTGCTCTCTATCTGTAATATTCCTACCATCAAAAACAAATGCCGGTTTTAACATACTATTATATATCTTTTTCCAATCGTAGGTCTTAAATTCATCCCATTCAGTTAAAACAGCAACAGCATGTGCTTGTTCTATTGCCTTATAAGGAGTTTTATGCACCTTTACCAATTGTTTAATTTCTTCCATGCTCATCACTTCGCCTTGAGATACATATATACCAACTCTATGTGTCTGTAAATATTCCAAATCGGCATATATCTGTTCTTCTGTAACTTTAGGGTCATATACATGTATTTCAGCTCTATCTTGCAACAATTCATCTGCCACATACATTGCTGCTGTTTCACGAGTATCATTTGTATCTTTTTTAAAGGCCCAACCTAAAAAAGCTATTTTTTTTCCTGATACTGTGTTAAATAAGGTATCAATAATATTTTTTGCAAAGCGATGTTTTTGATAATCGTTCATTTTCACCACCTGTTGCCAATACTCCGATACTTCGGGCAAATTAAAATGACGGCATAGATACACTAAATTTAAAATATCTTTTTGAAAACAAGAACCGCCAAAACCAACAGAAGCCTTCAAGAATTTAGCCCCGATACGACTATCCATACCAATTGCTTTTGCCACTTCATCGACATCGGCACCTGTTTTCTCGCATAATGCAGAAATTGCATTTATGGAAGATACCCGCTGTGCTAAAAATGCATTAGCTGTCAATTTCGACAATTCAGACGACCAGACTCTTGTAGTGATAATATTCTCACGAGGCACCCAATTACTATACACCTCCACCAAACTTTCAATAGCCTCTAATCCTGCCTTATCAGGAGTTCCCCCTATCAAAACTCTATCAGGAGTATGCAAATCTCTTACAGCCGTACCTTCTGCCAAAAACTCGGGATTCGACAACACCTGAAAATTAACACCATTTCCTGTAGAATTTAAAATGGTACGTATTGCCTGTGCTGTACGAACAGGAAGCGTAGATTTTTCTACCACTATTTTGTCGTTTTTTGCTACTCGTGCAATCTGACGAGCACATAACTCCACAAATTTTAAATCGGCTGCCATTCCTTTTCCAACACCATAGGTTTTAGTTGGGGTGTTTACTGACATAAAAATCATTTCAGCTTCAGCAATAGCTTTATCCACATCGGTAGAAAAGAAAAGATTGCGTCCGCGAGCTTCGGCAACCACATCAGCCAATCCCGGTTCGTAAACAGGGAGTTTATCTAAATCGGCATCGTTCCAATCGGCAATACGCTGCTCGTTCATATCTACCACCGTAACATTAACATGAGGACATTTTTGTGCAATTACCGCCATCGTTGGACCGCCAACATAACCTGCACCTATACAACAAATATTTTTAATTGTCTTTTTAGTCATATTTTTTCTTATTTTCAAACTCCTTCACAATACTTTTTCCTTTTTTCTCAAAAATGTGCCGGATTACAATTATTTATATATTTATTTTCTTTATTTCAGGTTAAACTGCATAATTATTACAGAAACCACTCTTGCAATAATATTTTACTCAAAATATTAAGAACACTTATATCTGAACTATTTCATAACATTTTTCTAATAACAAAATTCTTGCGAATATAAAGTTTTTAAATACAAAAACATTTATTTTTTTATTATTTTTGATTAATCTATCTTATTAGTTACTCAAATATTTAAATTTACTTTACAATCTCCTGCTATTTTTATGCACTTAATATATCTTACAATTAATAATACAGAAAAATTCATCTAATTTATTCATATTTCCTTATTATAATTCTGATATTTTCCACTATTCACATCTTCTAACCATTTTTGATTATCTAAATACCATTGTACCGTTTTTTCAAGTCCTTCTTCAAACTGCAAAGACGGCTCCCAACCCAATTCATTCTTTATTTTTGTAGCATCAATTGCATAACGTAAATCGTGTCCGGCTCTATCGGTTACATAAGTTATTAGTTGCTCAGAACTACCCTCCTCTCTACCTAATAACTTATCTGTAATTTTTATCAACACTTTTATCAAATTGATATTCGTCCATTCGTTTTCCCCGCCAATATTGTAGGTTTCGCCATTTTCCCCTTTATGAAACACCATATCAATAGCTTTGGCATGATCTTCCACAAACAACCAATCTCTTACATTTTCACCTTTACCATAAACAGGTAATGGTTTGTTATTTTTTATATTATTGATAACCAGAGGAATCAATTTTTCAGGAAATTGATGGCTTCCATAATTATTAGAACAATTAGAAACCACAACAGGCAAGCCATAAGTATCGTGATAAGCTCTCACAAAATGGTCAGACGATGCTTTTGCTGCCGAATAAGGTGAATGAGGCTCATATTTTGTCTCTTCCGTAAACAAAGTGTTATCCATTTTTAATGCACCATAAACTTCATCGGTAGAAACATGGTAAAAACGGTGATTTTTCCATTCTCCGTTCCAAACTTCCTTACAGGCATGCAACAAAGAAAGCGTTCCCATTACATTTACCTGAGCAAATAAAAAAGGATCTTTAATACTTCTATCCACATGACTTTCTGCCGCTAAATGAATAACATCAGTAATTTGCTTCTCTTCTATGATTGTTTTTATTCTTTCATAATTACAAATATCTGCTTTTATAAAAGTATAGTTAGGTGCATTTTCAACATCTTTTAAATTATTTAAATTCCCGGCATAAGTCAACTTATCCAAATTTACAATAGTGTAATTAGGATACTTATTCACAAATAATCTTACAACATGCGAACCTATAAAACCGGCTCCTCCGGTTATTAAAATATTCTTCACCTTTATTTTATTAAATTCAATAAATATTGACCGTATTGATTCCCTTTCATTGGCTCTGCCAACTCTTTAATTTTATCCGTATCAATCCAGCCTTTTTTATAAGCAATTTCTTCTAACGAAGAAATTTTCAACCCTTGTCTCTTCTCAATAACTTCAACAAAAGTAGAAGCCTCTGCTAAAGATTCATATGTTCCTGTATCTAACCAAGCAAAGCCCCGTCCTAATAATTCCATTTTTAATTTATCCTGACGCAGATAGGCTTGGTTTACATGGGTTATTTCCAACTCTCCTCTTTCCGAGGGCTTTATATTTTTTGCTATTTCAACAACACTATTGGGATAAAAATACAATCCAACCACGGCATAATTTGACTTTGGTGCTTTGGGTTTCTCTTCAATATTTAAAACATTTCCCTGCTCATCAAATTCTGCAACGCCATATCTTTCAGGATCGTTTACGTAATATCCAAATATTGTTGCTTTATTCTCTTTTTCAACTGTTTCAACAGCATTTTCCAATATGGGACGGAAACCTTGACCATAGAAAATATTATCTCCTAAAATCAAACAGACATTATCGTCTCCTATAAATTTTTCTCCTATTAAAAAAGCCTGTGCTAGTCCGTCAGGACTGGGTTGTTCAACATACTCAAAGCGTACTCCGTAATCACTTCCATCTCCCAATAATCGCTGAAAACCGGGCAAATCATCGGGTGTAGATATAATTAATATTTCCCTTATTCCCGCCAACATTAATGCAGATATAGGATAAAAAATCATTGGCTTATCGTATATAGGCAACAACTGTTTCGAAACCCCTTTAGTAATAGGATATAATCTTGTTCCTGAACCTCCTGCTAAAACAATTCCCTTCATATACTTCGTTTTTTATTTTATGAAATACAACTACCCTCTTCCCACTGAATAGACTTCAAAACCAACACTTTCGAGTTCTTCTCTATCAATAATATTTCTTCCATCGAAGACAAAAGCAGGTTTTAACATTTTATCATATATTTTTTCCCAATCATAGATCTTAAATTCATCCCATTCGGTTAAAACAGCAACTGCGTGTGCCTGCTCTGTTGCATCGTAAGGTGTTTTATGCACCTTAACCAATTGTTTTATCTCCTCTATACGCATTGCCTCTCCTTGTTCAACATACTCTCCCACTCTATGCGTCTGCAAATATTCCAAATCGGAATATATCTGCTCAGCTGTTACTTTAGGGTCGTAAACATGAATCTCTGCTCTATCTTGTAACAATTCATCTGCCACGTACATTGCAGCTGTTTCGCGTGTATCGTTGGTATCTTTTTTAAAAGCCCAGCCTAAAAATGCAATTTTCTTTCCCGATACTGTATTAAAAAGTGTATCGATAATATTTTTCGCAAATCGATGCTTTTGATAATCGTTCATTTTCACCACCTGCAACCAATAATCTGCCACTTCGGGTAAATTAAAATAACGACACAAATACACTAAATTTAAAATATCTTTTTGAAAGCAAGAACCGCCAAAACCAACAGAAGCCTTTAAGAATTTAGCCCCGATACGGCTATCCATCCCAATTGCTTTTGCCACCTCATCGACATCGGCACCTGTTTTTTCGCACAATGCCGAAATTGCATTGATGGAAGACACTCGCTGTGCCAAAAAAGCATTAGCAGTTAATTTCGATAATTCTGAAGACCAAACTCGTGTGGTAATAATGTTTTTGCGAGGAACCCAATTACTGTAAATTTCCACCAAACTCTCAATAGCATCTAATCCGGCTTTATCGGGAGTACCTCCAATTAATACTCTATCGGGAGCATGCAAATCTTGAATAGCTGTTCCTTCTGCCAGAAACTCCGGATTCGATAAAACTTGAAAATTAACACCATTTCCGGTGGCATCTAAAATGGAACGGATTGCTTGTGCAGTACGTACAGGAAGCGTAGATTTTTCTACAACTATTTTATCGGTTTTTGCCAATCTGGCAATCTGACGGGCACATAATTCAACATATCTTAAATCGGCAGCCATTCCCTTTCCAACCCCATAGGTTTTGGTTGGTGTATTTACCGATATAAAAATCATTTCAGCATCGACAATAGCCTTATCTACATTTGTAGAGAAAAAAAGATTACGACCGCGAGCTTCGGCAACTACTTCTGCCAATCCGGGTTCGTAAACGGGAAGTTTTTTTAAATCATCATTATTCCAATCGGCAATACGTTGTTCGTTCATATCGACCACCGTTACAGTAATATGAGGACATTTCTGTGCTATTACCGCCATGGTTGGTCCCCCAACATATCCGGCTCCTATACAACAAATATTTTTTATTCTTTTTACCATATCTCAGCGTATAGATTATCGCTTATATTGGCAGACAAAGATAATATTTATTGGTAAATAACATACGGATTTTTATACTTTTTACTAATGGAACTTACCATATACTTAAAGACTTTTATATCTATTCTTTAGCAAGCAAAATATAACACTACAGAATACCATTAACAAAAACAAGTGACATTCAAAGATAATCAAAGAAATAGTTTTATTTTGTGAAATAACAGCTCTATTCCTTATGCAACATCGATTCATCTTCTTTGTTGGCAGCTTCTTTTAATTTTCCGTCTTCGCAGTAAATAACTCTTGCGGGGAATTTTTCCAATAAATCGTGTTGGTGAGTTGCCATAATAACGGTTTTTCCATTGTTGCTAATATCCATTAATAGCTGTGCCAATTCATCAGAGGTTTCCGGATCGAGATTTCCGGTGGGTTCATCGGCAATTATAATATCAGGAGAATTTAGCAATGCACGAGCAATTACAACACGCTGTTGCTCTCCACCCGATAGTTGATGTGGCATTTTATAACCTTTATTATCCATTTTCACCTTATGCAAAACTGTTTCGATACGTTTTTCCATTTCGGTTTTATTTTTCCAGCCGGTAGCTTTTAAAACAAACCATAAATTATCGTGTACCGTTCTATCGATAAGCAATTGAAAATCCTGAAAAACAATACCAATTTTTCTTCTTAGAAATGGAATCTGTTTACGTTTTATTGCAGGCAGATAGGTACCGGCGACCATAGCTCCTCCTTTTTTTAAAGGCAACTCGGCATATAAAGTTTTTAACAAACTCGATTTCCCACTTCCTACTTTCCCAATTAAATAAACAAATTCTCCCCGATTTATAGTTAAATTAACATCGGATAAGATAATATTATCGCCTTGACAAATAGTTGCTTGATTTAATTGTATAATTGCTTCTTCTGACATAATTCTAAATTTTGCATAATATGTTTAGCCACAAATTTAGAAATTTATATTTGATAATACGATTGTATCTATTTAAAATAGTACAAAAAGTCAATTATTCTTTTCAATAATTCTTATTAACCAAGACAAAAAATGATTACAGATTACTCAAATAATTAAACTTTAGGATATTAGCGGACTTCTTTTTTCCCTCATTACTAATAAACATGGTGCCATCGGGAGCAAAACAGATACCTTCGGGCTGATTAAAAATGGAACGTTTTAGTTTTACAACAGCCAAAATATCGCCTTGAGGATTTAACACCACCAATAATTTACCTGCCGAAGCCAATACATATAAATTTTGAGTAATGGGGTGTATTGCCACAGCCGACGGCTGAAAGGTTACATCACCTTTTGACGGATTTACATTTTCCAATATTTGGTTAGATAATTTTTTGTAATCCGATAGCGATAAAATATCTCTTATCTGTTTTTGAGAAATTAAATAGGTCGGTTCTTTACTTAATTTACAGGAGTCTAAACTAAAACTGTAAATTGCCCTTTCTCCTTTGTATTTTTTCTTTTTGCCGGGCTTTCCTTTACAGGCAATCAACAACGAATTGGTGGTTTTATCGTAGCCTAAACCCTCGGTATCGTTTTTCGAATTTAATTTTGTTTTATACAATTTGGTGATAATCGATGCTGTATTAAAATGTCGTATTTCATAAATATTTCCATTGGAACGCAATACATATAACATACTATCTACCAATTCAATTCCCTCGTAATCGCCAGCTTTTGCAAATGAATAAACACCTGAAATTTCGCCACTTTTTATATTGAAATCGAAAACAACTCCCTCTTCATCGTTTACACATAACAAAGAGGTTTTGGAACGGTAGGTTAATCCCGAAATTTCTTGCAATCGCGGAGCTAATTCGTAACGATAATCGGGTTGAAAAATGGCATAAGGAAACTGCCCGTAATCCTCGGAAAGAAAAATAGATTGTTCCTTTGGAGATTTACAAGCAACTACATTAATAAGTAAAATACAAAACAATATTAAATTTCTCATTGACTCACATCTAAAAAAATAACACGGTCAAAGTAAGCAAATTTTATTATTTCTTTTCACTTTTGATGAGAATTTTAATTAATAACCTATTCCTGCTGCCATTACATTATTAGGGTCGAAAGCATGACAAGGCGTTACGCCGTGTACCATATCGCACTTGGGACAGTGTCCCTCGAACTCTTCCATTGTAAAGATTTCTCCACAGCCATGACACGCAATATCCATTGGCATCGGCATTAACTGATTAGAAAAGCCCATTGCTCTAACCTTATCTACTATTTGTTTTCCGTTTTCAAAACTTCCGGCACATCCATCATGCATAATTTTTCCTCCTATTTTTTATTTATTTATTTGCTTTTAGCCATTAGCCTTTTGCTATTAGCTCTTCGGTCTTCGGTCTAATTATCAAATTGATATATTATTTTTAATCACAAAGAACACAAAGTTTTACGTCCTTATTTATCATTAACACATTATCGCATTTACACATTATCAAATTATCGCATTGTCAAATTTAAAATTGCTAATTGCAGTAATGCTTTCGCCGTTACGCAGCTGTGTACGCAGATTCTGCATTACATTATCCATTTGCTCTAATTGGGTGAGCATAGCTCTTTCTTCGGCAGAGGTATCTATAATTTTGGCTATTCCTCCGTTTTTAATAACAATACGTCTATCGCCCATTAAGGCAAGAATTGGGTCGTGGGTTGCCATCAACACAATTTTTTCTTCGCCCACCAACAAATCTAATGCTTTTTTTCGGTCGATACCTGCATTTTCAATTTCATCGATTAAGACAATGGGCGATTGACTTAAAATAGCTGTATCAGCAATCATTAAGGCACGCGACTGACCACCGCTTAAACTTGTAATCGGCGTAGATAAATCGAACTTTTCGCCGGCTAAATTGTTGGCTTGTTCAATAATTTGTGCTACCACCAATTCCATATCTTCCACCATTCGGCTTTGGGCGTGCAGTTCCAAAAATTCCTGCACCGATAAATCCATTACAAAATTCATATTCTGCGAAAGCTGTGCCACCAATTTATTATTCGAGGTAATTCTCCATTTTTTATCGCCCGTTTTATCGTTAACCAATACGGTTCTTGATGTTGGGGTATCGTTTTGAGCCACCCATTCTATATCGGCTAATAAACGGCTTTTTCCCGAACCGGTGGGTCCCACAATACATACAATTTCGCTTTTGCTGATTTTTAAATTTTCAAATGTTTCGGCTTCGCCTTTTTTATTGGTTCCGGGCAGAATGGTAATACTGTTTACTCCTTCGTCGGCATCTTCGCCCAAGAAAGCCAGCATCTGATTAATATATTCTTCCAATGCCGAAAACACTTGCGATTTATCCATTCCCCGATTTTCTTGTTCTTCTTCGCAGTCTAAAAAGGCAAGAAAATCTGAAAGGGTTTGATTTTCGTTGCCGGTAACAGCAATGGTATTGTCTTCAAAAAATCCTTCTAAAAACGGATACTTTTCCAACAACTCCCCTATTGTTTTCTGTGCTATATCTTCTATTGTAATCATTATTCTTCCATATTAATTTTACGAACATTTCCCATTTGGTAGCTTTCGCCAATTCGGGTTTCGCCCAAACAGTACGAACACAAAGCCGATGGCATAGGAAAACGTAATTTTTCGCCCACAAGCGTGGTAATTTTTTCATCTTTATCGAACAACAAGGTACTTAACTCGTAAGCACCCTGACCTGTTAATCCGTTTACATTTAAAATGCTTGCTTTCGGATTTACCATATTTACCCTCGATGCAAATACCTCGCGTTCGGCCTGCGAAACAATATCACCTTTGGTAATTACCACAATATCGGCACTTTTTAGCATAGGTCCGATTTTCTTCGGCGTATTAATTCCGCTTAAATTATCAATAACACACACTGCCGTGATATGCTTTACATAGGGCGAACAACGATTACACAATCCGGCACTTTCAGTAATTAATATATCTAAATTCTCTTTTAATCCCCATTGGGTAACTTCTTCAATATTGCTTACAAAATAGTGGTCGGGACAGAGCGAACCCGAAAGCCCTTTTTTTACCTTCACGCCTGCTTTTTCGTATAGAATATCGTCGTCGGTATATAAACAATCGAACTTTACTACGCCGACTTTTAAATTGCGTTGCTGAAAAGCATCGATGGTTTTTAAAATTATCGCTGTTTTCCCCGATGACGGAGGACCTGATACTGTTATTAAATTCATGGTTTAATTAATTAGTAATTCTGTTTTAGGTTTTGGGTATTAGGTATTAGGTATTAGGTTTTAAGTCTTCGAACTCCCGTCTTCGGTCTTCCGTCTAATTATCAAATTAACGAATTATCAAATCAATCGTTAATTGCAATTCTAAATCCGCTTAACTCCTGCTGTTTTACTGCTCCGTTAAATAGCTGTTCGCATTTTTTTATTAATGCTCCAATATCATTGTTGTTGATATAATCCCAGCCCAGCCACATAAATTTATTCTCTTCGGGCAGACGATTATCGATATTAGGATTAACACTTGGAAACAATCCTTGATGCGAAAGTATTTCCGCCACTTTTTCCGATGCAAAAAAGTCGATAATGGGTTGCGAACGTTCCAAGCTCTCCTTTTTAGTCAGCATAAAAATAGGACTGATAATTGCACCATCTTCGGGCCAGACCGCTGCCATATCACCGCCTTGTTTTACCATTTTTGTAAAGAAATAAGGCATAATAGTTACTACCGGACGCTGTTGTTTCTGCTGATGCGATTTTACCATCTGCGAAGGGTGCATACTGCTTAACAAACAAGCTCCAAGCCCTTTTACTCCCTCTTCACCATAGGTTTTGTAAATATGCAGCAACATAGAGTTAAACAAATCGAAGTCGCTGATAGGAAGACTTACGCTATTTTTAAATTCGGGTTGAAAAAGCTCTGCCCATGTGCGAGGAACAGGTCTATCGCCCAATTCTTTCGTATTCACTAAAAATACGGCAGGCACCACACCAATCATAGAATAGTGTCCATCAGGGTCTTTCAAACAGATTTCTTCGTTATCGAAATTGCGGTTTAGCTTTTGAAAACCGGTGCTATCTTTAAAAATCTGCTGTTTTTTAAATTTCCCCATCAATTTTTCATCGAAAAACAGATCGAAACCTGCCGAAATAAAAATATCAGCCAAATTCGAAACATCTTCGTGATTTATCACATCATCTATCAGCCAATCTAACCCCATTGACGCTGCTTTTAAATCGCATTCCACTTTTTGTTGATGCTGTTTTTCAAAATCGGTAATAAAAGCATCGAAACTTTCCTGCAACGGTACTCGCACCGGACAAGGCAATAATCCCTGTACTTTAACGGTAGCATCGCCGGTAGTTGCTTTGTTTTTTAAATCAATATCCACAGAATTGCGGTTACTCTCGATACTTTCATTTAAAAGATGAACAAAAGTAGTTGCGTTTAACTTTTTCATTTTTAAAGCCATCTGCAAGGTTACCGATTTCCCCATTTGTTCCAGCATTTTAGGATTTTTAAACTGCGAAAACCCATTTGCCATAAACACATCTAATGTTTCGGGATAGGCATTACAAATGTCGTAAATGCTGTCGGTTATTTTAAAATATTTGTTTTCCATCATCTTTATCTTTTGTTGCAAAAGTAATGTATAGACAATAGCTTTTTTGTAACGAATGTTACACTTTTTTGTTTTTTTTCTGCCTATTTTTGTAATAGAAAATAAATATTAATCTGCCCAAAAGGAACAACATGCCATTTCAAACATTAGTACAATCGCCTGTTTTCAGAGGAATTTCTTTGGAAGAACTTCAAGAATTATTGGAGTCGGTACACTATCAAATTAAAAAGTTTAAAAAAGGGGATTTAATTGCCCAACATAGCGATAGTTGTGAATATTTAATGATAGTAATAAAAGGCAGTGTAATGGGCGAAATGCTTGATGCTACGGGGAAAAGTATTAAAATAGAAGATATTATGGCTCCTTATCCCATTGCTTCAGCATTTTTGTTCGGGAACAATAAATTTCCGGTAAACGTTACTGCCAACAACGATGTGGAAATTTTTTACCTATCAAAAGAATTGGTGGTAGAGTTGTTTCAACGAAATAGAACATTTCTGATGAACTATTTGAATGCCATATCGAACCGCAGTCAGTTTCTTGCTCGCAAACTAATGTTTTTAAATTTTAAAAGCATTAAAGGAAAAATTGCCAACTATCTTATTAACAATAGCAATTCCAATAGCAATAAGGTTGTTTTTCCAAAATCTCAAACCGAAATGGCAAAATTTTTCGGCGTTGCCCGCCCCTCTTTCTCTCGCAGTTTAAAGGAGTTGGCTCAGGACAAAATTATTGCTATTCATCGTCGGGAAATAACCATTTTAGATAGAAAAAAATTGATACAGTTATTGCACTAATTTTTAATCCACAAGTTTTCCGGTTCTGTAAAAAACTTCCCAACGCCAAGCCGAAAGCAATGTTTCATTTAAAGTACTTTCGGCTTTCCACCCCAATTCGTTATTAGCATACGAAGCATCGGCGTAGATTTTTTCGATATCGCCTTTGCGGCGTTCTGTTATTTTATAAGGTACTTTTTTACCTGTTACTTCTTCAAAAGTATTTAATAGTTCCAATACCGAAGCTCCTTCGCCGGTTCCGATATTAAATATTTCGTAATTCGATTTGTAATCGGCATTTATTAATCGTTTTACAGCAGTTACATGCGATTTTGCCAAATCTACCACATGAATAAAATCACGAATACACGAACCGTCGGGCGTATTATAATCGTTGCCGAACACGCTTAACTGCTTGCGTATGCCAATAGCTGTCTGCGTAATATAAGGCACCAAATTGGCAGGAACTCCCAACGGCAATTCGCCGATAGCTGCACTTGGATGAGCTCCTATGGGATTAAAATATCGCAAAGCAATACAATGCATATTTTCGTAAGCCTTACAACAATCGCTTAAAATATCTTCACATATCTTTTTGGTATTTCCATAAGGCGACTCCGCTTCTTTACGTGGCGTTTGCTCAGTAACAGGCAATTTATTAGGTTCTCCGTAAACGGTACACGACGAAGAAAACACAATATTTTCGACTTGATGCTTTTGCATTGTCTGTAAAATGGTAAGCAACGAGTTTAAATTGTTGCTATAATACAACAGAGGTTTTTCCACCGATTCGCCAACAGCTTTCGATGCGGCAAAATGAATTACAGCATCAATTTTATGCTCGGTAAAGAGTTTATCCATTGCCTTGGCATCTTTGCAATCAGCCTTTACAAATGCAGGAATAACTCCTGTTATTTTTTCAATGCCTTTTAAAACATCGGTGCTTGAATTCGATAAATTATCAACAATTACCACGTCTAATCCTGCGGAAAGCAATTCTACT
>PDWI01019192.1_pt1 | contig 24622 bp, 22 predicted proteins | sample 1430891 | NCBI WGS metagenome assembly PDWI01 (sample SAMN01162508, study PRJNA174530) | Oral metagenome, whole genome shotgun sequencing project. | biome: Marine environment; feature: Marine mammal; material: Swab sample of the gingival sulcus; isolation source: swab sample of gingival sulcus...
CATGCGCACGCCCATCATCGCCAGGTACTGGACCTCGCGATGTTGGCGATCCGCGGTGTTGGAGCGCGGCACTGAGGTGACGCTGTGCGTGCCACCAGGGCTGCTGGAGGGCATGCCTTCACAGTACGTCCGGTGACCCGGCTGAGGCGAGCGCCGGCCCTCGTTTGCACCAGCCGCGCGTCCTTGGCGGTACGGTCGCCGCATGAACTTCACCGATCAGCAAGTCGTCGCCGGTCAGTCCGCCGAGCAGCCCGGCCCTGCCGCCGCGGCAGGCGTGGCCGTGGTCACCGGAGGCAACCGGGGAATCGGCGCCGCCATCGTCCGGCGGCTGGTGCACGACGGGTTCCGGGTGGCCGCTACCTCCCGTCTCGGCACCGAGGCACCCGCCGGGGCACTCGCGGTGCCGATGGAGGTGACGGACGGCCAGTCGGTGAGTGCGGCCTTCGAACGCATCCACCAGGAACTGGGCCAGGTCAGCGTGTTGGTGGCCAACGCGGGCATCACCAAGGACACACTGTTGATGCGGATGAGCGAGGAGGACTTCGCCGGTGTCCTGGACGTCAACCTCGGTGGCGCGTTTCGCTGTGCGAAAGCGGCCGCCAAACCGATGATGCGGGCCCGCAGCGGGCGAATCATCCTGATCTCTTCCGTCGTGGCGCTGTACGGTTCGGCCGGTCAGGTCAACTACACCTCCAGCAAGGCCGCGATGATCGGCATGGCCAGGTCCCTGACCCGCGAACTGGGCGGGCGAGGTATCACCGCCAACGTGGTGGCACCCGGGTTCATCAACACCTCGATGACCGCGCAGATCGACCCCGCGGCGCAGGAGAAGTACCTCGGCGCCATCCCGTCCGGGCGATTCGCCGAACCGGAGGAGGTCGCCGGGGTAGTAGCCTTCCTGGCTGGGCCGGATGCGAGCTACATCAGTGGCGCCGTCATTCCGGTGGACGGCGGACTGGGAATGGGGCATGAGGGATGAGGAGAAAAGCAGAACATGGGCATACTGGCCGACAAGTCGGTCTTGGTGACGGGGGTCCTCACCGACGCATCCATCGCCTTCCACGTCGCCAAGATCGCGCAAGAACAGGGTGCCCACGTGGTGCTGTCCTCGTTCGGCCGGCAAATGAAGATCACCCAGGTCATCGCCAAACGGTTACCCAGCCCGGCACCGGTGGTCGAGCTCGATGTCGGCGACGAGGACGATCTGGCGCAGCTGGCCACCCGCGTGGGCCAGCACACCGATCAGCTGCACGGTGTCGTGCACTCCATCGGTTTCGCCCCGCCGGGCGCGTTCGACTTCCTGGGTGCTGCGTGGGAGGACGTGGCCACCGCGGTGCAGATCTCCGCGTTCTCGCTGAAGTCGTTGGCGATGGCGGCCAAACCACTGCTGCACCCCGGCTCCGGCATCGTGGGGCTCACCTTCGATGCCAATGTCGCCTGGCCGGCCTACGACTGGATGGGGCGGCCGGACCGTTGCGTACCACCGCAGCCAAGTCCATTCCGGACTTCAAGCTCTTCGAGCGGTGGCACGAGCGGGCCCCGGCCGGCTGGGACGTCAACGACCCGGCACCGGCCGCCAAGGCGTGCGTCGCGTTGTTGTCTGACTGGTTCCCGGCGACGACGGGTGAGATCGTGCATGTCGACGGTGGTTTTCACGCGATGGGTGGTTGAGCGATGGCCGACGCGGCGACCGGACAGCAGGGTGCGGACCGCACCCTGGTGGTGATGCGGCACGCCCGGGCCGCCACTGGCGGAGTCCACGACCGGGACCGGGAGTTGACCTCGGCCGGGGTCCGGGACGCTCAACAGGCCGGTTCCTGGCTGGCCACCAACGGTGTCGTCCCAGACCTGGTGCTGTGTTCGCAGGCGACCCGGACCCGGCAGACGGCGGCCGCCGTGCGGGACGGGCTGCTGGCGGCGGATGCGAGTGTGCCGCCCGTCGTGGCTCGCGATGAGATCTATCACGGTGGAATCGACGAGCTGATGCAGGTGCTGGCGCAGACGCCCGCCACGGGCGGCAGTCGCGACGTCGGCACCGTGATGCTGATCGGCCACGAGCCAACCATGTCGGCGCTGTCGGCCTACCTGTGCGGGCAAGGCGTGAGCTTCCCACCCGCCGGGATGACGGTGTTGACCACGAGAGCCCCATGGCCGGCACTGGGGGCGAGCACAGCCCGGCTGCGACATCACCGCACGCCCTGAGCGGGCGTGCGGTTCGGGGCCAGCTACGGTCACCCGGCGCAGACCTCGCGCAACTCAGACGTTGACGGGGACGTGTTGACCCTTTCCGATGACGACCAGGCCGGAGTCGGTGACCACGAACCCGCGGGCCCGGTCCTCCGCCGGGTCCATGCCGATGCGCACACCTTCGGGGATCTGCACGTTCTTGTCGATGATGGCCCGCCGCACCACGGAGTGCCGCCCGACGTCGACGTTGTCGAACATGACGCTGTCGGAAACGGTCGCCCATGAATGCACCCGGCAGTTCGGTGACAGGACCGAGTTCTCCACCGTCGCACCGGAAACGACGACTCCAGGGGATACGATCGAGTTCACCGCGTGACCGATCCGCCCGTGCCAGCCGTGCACGAACTTGGCCGGCGGCAGCGGTGGGCTGTTGGTCAGCAGCGGCCACTGGCGGTTGTACAGATTGAACTCAGGGGTGACCGAGATGAGATCCATGTTCGCCTCGAAGTAGGCGTCCAGGGTTCCCACGTCCCGCCAGTAATGGCGGTCGCGGTCGGTGGATCCGGCCACGTCGTTCTTGGTGAAGTCGTAGACGAAGGCCTCGTCGCGGTTCACGAAATCGGGCACGATATCGCCGCCCATGTCGTGCTGGGAGGACTCGTCCTGAGCATCCCGGGTGACCGCCTCCACCAGCGCCTCGGTGGTGAACATGTAGTTGCCCATGGAGGCCAGGAACTCCTCCGGGCTGTCCGGCAGGCCTTCGGTCTGCGCGGGCTTCTCCACGAACTGCGCGATCTTGCGCGGATTCTTCTCGTCCACCTCGATCACGCCGAACTGGTCGCACTGCGAGACCGGCTGACGGATGCCGGCCACGGTGCACGGTGCCCCGGTGTCGATGTGCTGTTCGAGCATCTGGGAGAAGTCCATCCGGAACACATTGTCCGCACCGACCGCGACGATGTAGTTGGGTTGCTCGTCGGCCACCAGGTTCAAGCTCTGGAAGATCGCATCGGCGCTGCCGGCGAACCAGTCCTTGCTCACCCGCTGCTGGGCCGGCACCGGTGCCACATAGTCGCCCAGCATGGTCGACATCCGCCACGCCATCGCGATGTGCCGGTCCAGGCTGTGCGACTTGTACTGCGTCAGCACGACGATGCGCAGGTAGCCGGAATTGACGATGTTGGACAGCGCGAAATCGATGAGGCGGTAGGTGCCGCCGAACGTTACGGCCGGCTTGGCCCGATCCGCCGTCAATGGCATGAGCCGCTTGCCTTCTCCGCCTGCCAGTACGATCGCAAGAACATCGTTTCGTCGCATAGCTTCACCCTAGTTCCGATCCGGTTCGCCACACCAGGGGGCGTTCGGGCCGTAGCACTGGTGCGCTGGTCGGCCGAGCGGCTAGCGTTGGCTTGGCCGAGCTGACCGACGGAGGTGCACCGATGCTCGTTGAACTCTTTACCAAGGAATACCCGCCTGAGGTGTACGGAGGTGCCGGTGTTCACGTCGCCGAGTTGGCCAAGGTGCTGTCGGACCGAGTGGACCTGCGGGTGCGGTGTTTCGGCAAACCACGCGAACCTCGCAACGTGCGCGCCTATGCGGACCTGCCGCAACTGAAGGACGCCAACTCAGCGTTGCAAACCCTGGGGGTCGACCTGCTGATGGCCGCTGACGCCGGCCAGGCCGACCTGGTGCACTCCCACACGTGGTACGCCAACATGGCCGGGCACCTCGCGGGCCTGTTGTACGACATCCCACACGTGGTCAGCGCCCACAGCCTGGAACCGCTGCGGCCCTGGAAAGCCGAACAACTGGGCGGTGGCTACGCGCTGAGCTCGTTCGCGGAGCGGACCGCCTACGACGCTGCGGCTGCAGTCATCGCAGTGTCAGCAGGCATGCGCAACGACATCCTGCGCGCTTACCCGCAGATCGACCCGGACAAGGTCAAGATCGTGCACAACGGCATCGACACCCGGGAATGGTTGCGGGACACCGGGACCGAGCACGTGGCCCGGATCGGTATCGACCCGGACCGGCCTAGCGTCGTGTTCGTCGGCCGGATCACCCGGCAGAAAGGCTTGCCCTACCTGTTGCGAGCGGCGGAGTCGCTGCCCAAGGACGTGCAACTGGTGCTGTGCGCGGGGCAGCCGGATACCCGGGAGATCGCCGACGAGGTCTCCGGCCTGGTCAGCAAGCTGAGCGACCAGCGTGACGGGGTGTTCTGGCTCCAGCGCATCCTTCCCCGCCCTGAGTTGTGTCAAGTGCTCTCGCATGCAACGGTTTTCGTGTGCCCGTCGGTGTACGAGCCACTGGGTATCGTCAACCTGGAAGCGATGGCGTGCGGGGCCGCGGTCGTGGGCACGGCCACCGGAGGGATTCCCGAGGTCATCGCGGACAGGGAAACCGGCTGGCTGGTCCCCATCGACCAGGTTTCCGACGGCACCGGTACGCCGGTGGACCCCGACGCGTTCGTCGCCGACCTGGCCGCCACGCTGACCGAGGCGACGTCCGACGTCGAGCGGGCCCGCCGGTACGGGCAGGCAGGCCACAAACGGGCGGTGGAGGAGTTCTCCTGGGAGTCCATCGCCGAGCAGACGATCCAGGTCTACGAGCAGGCCATGGGTTGATCCGGGTTCGGCCGCTGTCGTGGGTGGCCGACGCAATGACGGGACCACCTGCGAGTCTGTGACGCATCTCATGCAGTGAGCGGCGCGCCAACGGCGAAAGCGGGAAGCGGGACGTCGTGGCTTCTTCGTGGGCTTGGCCCACGACACCCGCTCGGCGGGCCGCGGCTCAGGGGCCCGCCGGGATACTAGGGTTGGGCCATGGCTCCTGACGGCGACGTGCTGCGGCTGACCGGTGTGACGCTCATCCGTGACGGCAACGCCTTGCTTGATGCGGTGGACTGGCGCGTCGACCAGGGTCAACGCTGGGTAGTGCTCGGCCCCAATGGGGCAGGCAAGACCACGCTCATGCACATCGCAGCAGCTCGCATGCACCCGACCAGTGGCGAGGTCACGATTCTGGATGAGGTCCTGGGCGCGGTCGACGTGTTCGAGCTGCGCCCGCGCATCGGTTTGGCGAGCGCGGCTTTGGCCGAGCGCCTCCCGCCGGGGGAGGCGGTCCGCGACATCGTCATGACCGCTGCCTACGGAGTCAGTGGGCGCTGGAAGGAAGCGTACGAAGACCTCGACACCCGGCGCGCAGACGAACTGCTTGCCGCGCTCGGGGTGGCCCAACTGGGCGACCGGCGGTTCGGCACCTTGTCCGAAGGCGAACGCAAACGAGTCCAGATCGCCAGAGCCCTGATGACCGACCCGGAGCTCATGTTGCTGGACGAGCCGGCGGCCGGCATCGACCTGGGCGCCCGGGAGGACTTGCTGCTGCGGTTGGCTGCCCTGGCGGCCCGGCCGGACGCGGCCACGATGGTCCTGGTCACCCACCACATCGAAGAGATCCCACCCGGGTTCACCCACGCCCTGCTGTTGCGGGAGGGCCGGGTGGTGGCCGGCGGCGAGCTGGCGGACACGTTGACCGACCACAACCTCAGTGAGACGTTCGGAATCGGGGTGCGGGTGAGCCGGCACGAGCAGCGATGGACCGCCCGGGCGGCTGGGTGAGCCAACGGCCCGCGCCCGGCAGCGATGATCGGCCACCGGCTCGCTGCGTCGGACGGCGAACATGAGCGTGCTGGAAGCGGTACTGATCGCTCTGGCCGGGGTGTGCGCGGGAACCATCAACACCATCGTCGGTTCCGGAACCCTGATCACGTTTCCGGCCCTGATCGGTTTCGGCTACCCACCGGTCGTCGCCAACATCTCGAACAACCTGGGACTGGTTCCCGGTGGGGTGGCCGGGACCTGGGGTTACCGCAGCGAGTTGCGCGGACAAAGCCGGCTGCTGAAAACCCTGGTGCCGATGTCACTGATCGGGTCGGTAGCGGGCGCAACCGCCCTGCTGGTCCTGCCGGCGGCGGCGTTCGACGCCGTCGTGCCCGTGCTCATCGCCGCGTCACTGATGCTGGTGGTGACTCAGCCGCGGATTCAGGCCCGGATGAAGCGCATACACGAGCACACCAGCGGATCCGGCCGGATCCAGCATCCCGCCCTGTTGCGTGGTGGTGTCCTGGGTGCGGGCATATACGGTGGCTATTTCGGTGCCGCGCAAGGGGTTTTGTTGCTGGGTCTGCTCGGCAGCCTGCTACCGGAGGACCTGCAGCGCATCAACGCGGCCAAGAACGTGCTGGGCACTGTGGTGAACTTCGTGGCCGCGGTGGTGTTCACGGTGGTTGCGTTCGACCAGGTGGACTGGGCGGTCGCCGGCTTGATCTCCGTGGGCTCGGTGGGCGGCGGACTGATCGGTGCCAGAGTCGGTCGCCGGCTTTCCCCAACGCTGTTGCGGGCGGTGATCCTCGCCGTCGGTACCGCCGCGATCGTCCGGCTGCTGTTCACATGAATGCCCGGATCGTTCGAATCGAGGACCCGGAGGACGACGCGGTCGGCGACTACACCAAGCTGACCGACGTCGCGTTGCGCCGGCGGACCGAACCCGAACGCGGCCTGTACATCGCCGAATCGATGCAGGTGATCCGCCGTGCTCTGGCCGCCGGACACCGGCCACGGTCATTGCTGATGGCAGCCAAGTGGTTGGACGCGATGGCCGATGTGTTGCAGCGCCCAGATCTGCATGAGGTGCCGGTCTACGTGGCGGAGGAGAAAGTGCTCGAGGCCATCACCGGCTTCCACGTGCACCGTGGCGCGCTGGCCGCGATGCACCGGCCACCCTGCGCGCCACTTGGGTCGGTGCTGGCTACGGCGCGGCGAGTTGTGGTGTTGGAGGACATCGTCGATCACACCAATGTCGGTGCCATCTTCCGGGCGGCCGCCGGGCTCGGGGTGGACGCGGTGCTGGTCTCGCCCCGGTGCGCCGACCCGTTGTACCGGCGCAGTGTACGGGTGAGCATGGGGGCGGTGTTCGCAGTGCCGTGGGTCCGGGTCCGGCCATGGCCCCAGGTGCTGGAGCATCTGCACAGTGCGGGTTTCACCCTGGCAGCGCTCACCCCCGGGCATCGGGCCGTGGATTTGGGTACGTTCGAGCAGGCCGTGCCGGATCGACTGGCCTGGCTGCTGGGCACCGAGGGCACCGGCTTGAGCCCGTCCAGTCTGCTGCTGGCCGACCTGTACGTGCGGATACCGATGGCGGCAGGGATCGATTCCCTGAACGTGGCCGCCGCCGCTGCGGTGGCGTTCTGGTCCACCAGGCCGCAGAACTGACTGCGCCCGGCCACGTGGCCGGGCGCAGTCAGGAACGCATGGGTGCGCGCTCCCGCCCGTCGGTCCCGCTCTGCCGGCGCTCGGTAGCCGAACGACGGCGGCGTAGACCCGGACCTGCCGGTCGACGTCACCCTGACGGTGGCGTCCAGTGCATCAGATCAGCGTGATTCCGGGTGAACCTGCATCTTGATGGTGGGGTGGCTCTGCATCTTGATGGTGGGGTTGCTCTGCATCTTGATGGTGGGGTGGCCTTGCATCTTGATGGTGGGGTGGCCTTGCATCTTGATGGTGGGGTGGCTCTGCATCTTGATGGTGGGGTGGCTCTGCATCTTGATGGTGGGGTTGCTCTGCATCTTGATGGTGGGGTTGCTCTGCATCTTGATGGTGGGGTTGCTCTGCATCTTGATGGTGGGGTTGCTCTGCATCTTGATGGTGGGGTGGCTCTGCATCTTGATCTGAGGATGGCTTGTGCCGCTGACCGACTGCGCGTGCGCCGCAGTCGGCAGCAGAACCGCCCCAAGGCCGATGGCAGTGATCGCGGACAGTCTCCGGCCGAGCTTGGCAGTATGCATTGTCAGGAGCCCTTTCGTGGTTTGCGGGACGTGTGATGGTGTTGTGTCTGACCGGTTGCGCCGGATGACTGATGAGACAACAATTTCTGTTCACCCATTCGGCGTACTGCGTGCTCGCATAGCCGCCCAGGTAAGTGATGAGACAACAATTTCCGTTCACCCATTCGGCGCAACGTCTGTGCGTAGCTGCCGAGGCGTGCCTTCCATGCAGGAGTCCGGACTGCTCATGAGCCGGCACTCTGTTGACACATCTGTGATTCCCGGCAAGCACGTCTGCGATTTCCGCGACGACGGCAACGACTGCGCACTGCCAGGGAGCTCTGGGCATCGCCTCTCACAACGTCCGGTATAGCCGGCCCGGGGGTCCTGGGGCCGGCATCTGCCCGGTTGACATTCTGCTCGGGCCATCCAGATCGGCCGCAACGGCGCTGTCAGGGGACGTATGGCGCCGGTGTGCCGCTACCCGACGTACCCCAACAGCGCCATAGGACTGTAATGACCGATTCGACACCTTTGCTGGCGCCCAGAACGACCGGCTCACGCGGCCCGTCTCCAACACGACGCCACCACCCACTGTCCGCAGCCCGATTGCATGACGACATAAGCCCGATCCGGGGGCGAACGACGGTGACCACACCTGCCCGACAGTTGCCTCCCGCTGACGCGGAGGCACTGGTCACCGCGCTCGGTGCGCACACCGATTCCACACCGATTCGGCAATCACACGAACCCCAAGCAGGGCGGATACTCCCAGCACGACACGCGCCACCCACGCTTTGGCCTCCCGACTGACCGGAAGAGTCCCTGACAGCGAGCGATGACGGCATCGTCGATGATGCCGCCGCAGGTGGCCGATGAAGCCGCCAGTGGTGTCCGAGGGGGGACTTGAACCCCCACGCCCGCTAAAGGGCACTAGCACCTCAAGCTAGCGGGCGGCCTGTTCGGTTCTCACTGGCTGGTGGTGCTTCATCCGCAATGGTGAGTCGGTGCGAGTGAAGCGGTGAACGAGGCCGGCGGTTCCGGACACGATGATCCGGCGTCTGAGCAGTACCGCGCGGTGGCTCGGCGACACACCCTACGCGAAAGGTGATTCCCGGCCTGGCGAGCGCCACGGTGGACTGCCGATTCGTGCCCGGTCTCGACCTCGCAGGGCTGTTTCGTGCGCCGACGAACGGGTGCCCGCCGACGCAGGACGATTCAGCGCCCACGTGCTCGACGGGTCGTACGCACCGACTGAACCTCGTCGATCACCGACACGGTACCCACAGCCGACGTCCGGCCGGGGCCCGGGAACCACCGTACTCCACCCGACTACTCCGGCGTCCGGCCTTCCTGCGTCTGCTCCGGGGTCTTCTCGGTCTTCGGCGTCTCGGTCTTCGGCGTCTCCTGCTTCGGCGTGTCGGAGTCAGAGCCTGGCCCGATCGACTGGCCGGAGTGGGCCTTCGTGGCCGGGGCCTTTTTCGCCGGCACCTTCGTGGCCGAGGTTCGCTTCGCGGTGCCCCGCTTGGCCGTGCTCTTGGTGGCCGCAGTGCGCTTGGCCTTTCCCTTCTTGGGTGCGGTCTTCGTGGCTCCTCGGCGGGGGCGGTGGCCGTGGGCTGGTCCGGAGCCGCCAGTTCGGCGGGCGGCGGATCAGCGGGTGATCCAGCGGTCTTCTCCTCGCCCGGTTCGGTAGCGTCCTCGGTCCGCATAGCCAGTTCGACGATCTGGTGAGCGAACTGACGATCCAGTTCCAGCACTTGCTGGGCGAATCGGTACATGGCCTCTACGTAGGCAATCGTTTCTTTGGGTGCCAGGTCCGCGCCGGGCAGCCGCGACACGTCCGGCGGCGGCATGGCCGCCGTGACCGCCAGTGCTTGGGCATAGTAAGCGCGCACCTGTTCGAGAACCTCGGCACGCCACTGCTGCAGTACCTCGGTGGCTGCCTGTGGTCCCATCAGATTCGGCATCGTCATCGGCGGCGCGGTCAGCGACTGGAAGTCCGGTAGCTTCCCTACGAAGCTGGCCGGAAGGCCGATCATCAGCGACTGCATGGATTCCAGCCAGGCCTGGTGAGCCGCCTGCATCGCCTCCTGGGCACTAGCGACCAATCGCTTGGCTTCGGCCGGGGTGGGAAACAATGAAGACTGACGTTCCATGGGGCATTCCTCCTCGCACACGAGGGTACTGGATGGGTCGTAAAGGCGGGTGGTGAGGGGGGACTGGAGATATGCGAAGGGCTGCCCCACATCAGATTGGGACAGCCCTTGCCGGTCACTCGGCGCCAAACGCGGACCTGTTGCCTCGCATGCGCAGATGAGAGACCGCCGGTGGTATCACCGGACGGTGCTTACTTGCCGGCTGCCTTGTCAGCCAGCTTCTGGGCCTTTTCGGCGCCGGCCTTCTCGGCGGCCTTGCCCAGGTCGATGATCTGGTGCGCGAACTTGGTGTTCAGGTCCAGTACCTGCCGGGCGAAGTCGTGATTGCGATCGACGAGTTCGGCGGGATCCATGAGCATCTTCTTGACCTGGTCGGGAACCGCAGGCATCGGCATGGAGTACTGGGTCAGGTTCTTCATCTGCTCCAGCGCAGCCTGCTGATAGGACCTGATGGCTTCCAGCGTCTGGGCCTGGATGCGCTCAAGGATCTCCTGGGGGCTGGTGGTGCTCTGCTCTGCCATGGGAACAACCCTTTCCTCGGTCAACTGGTGTCGACAGCATCACGCGACATGTCGAGCAACTGCTGAGCAAACTGCCTGTTCAGCTCAAGAAGTTGAGCGGCGAACTCGTAGGTGGAGTCCACCAGCTGGCGTGGGTCACCGAAGGCGTCTTCCCACGCCTTGGCCTGCGCTTTCGGGATGGACATCTGGCCCGCGGCCTGCAAGGTGTTGAGGGTGGCTTCGCGCAGGGTACGAATGGCCTGCAGGGTCTGCGCTTGGATCAAGTCAAAGGCGCTGTTCTCTGTTGATTCCACCGTCTGATCCTCTCCTCCGGATGAGATGATCGGGTCGGGGGCTCGGTGCGAGGCCGACCCCTTCCACGTATCTTCACAGAGTCCGGCGCACCCGCACCACCCTGCGCCGCAACCAGAACCGGCGGCGTCCACCCAGGGGTGCGGGCCAGTTCCCATCGTCCGTATTCGGCGTGCTCGGTCAGCAACCGGGCCGTCTCGGCCAGGCTGAGACCTGCGGGCACCGACAGGCGACGAAACTCGTAGCGCGGATCGGCGAGCATCGGGTCAGCTGCGTCCTGCGCGGGCGACCCGGGCGGTGCGCCCTGCCGGGGGTCCTCGGGGCGGGCGTGCGGGGCGTTCATCGACATCAGTATTCATTGTGCCCCGGTGCACGATAAGTTCTAGTTCATGAGCACCGAACCGCGCGCCGCCCTCGATCGGCTGGTCGCCGCCCTGGAAGCCCACTTCCTTGCTGCGCAGGGGCGTCGAGGCGAGCAGGACCCTGCGGTGGAGCATGCGTTCGCGGTGCTGGCCGATGCGTTCGAGACCTACGACGACGCGTTGTTCGACGCGTACGGTGAAACCACTCCCTTCGAGATCTACGACGAACCCGAGGACGAGGAAGACATCGAGCTGGACGACGAGTTGGACGACACTGAAGACCTGGACCTCGACGACTCGGACGACGAGGAGGATTGAGTTCGAATCGTGGCGCTGCGACTCGGAATCAATCTCGGGTACTGGGGGCCCGACACCGTCAACGACGCGGGCACCATGCGCGCGCTGGCGGTCACCGCAGACCGGCTCGGCTACGACGTGGCTTGGGTGGCGGAGGCCTACGGCTCCGCCGCTCCGACGGTGCTCGGCTGGCTCGCCGGGTTGACCGAACGCATGGCGCTGGGAACAGCTGTGATGCAGATTCCGGCTCGCTCCCCGGCCATGACTGCTATGACAGCGGCCACTCTCGATGTCCTGTGCGAAGGCAGGTTCCGGCTCGGGCTGGGTGTCAGCGGGCCCCAGGTCAGCGAGGGCTGGCACGGCGTGCGGTTCGGCTCCCCGCTCGGGCGCACCCGCGAATACGTCGACATCGTGCGGATGGCGCTGACCCGGGAGCGGGTCAGCTACCAGGGTGACCACTACATCCTGCCGCTGCCGGACGGGCCCGGCAAGCCACTAAAATTGACGATCAGTCCTGTGCAGGAACGGATTCCGCTGTACCTGGCGGCGGTCGGGCCGAAGAATCTGGAGCTGGCCGGGGAGATCGCCGACGGCTGGCTCGGCATCTTTGTCAGCCCTTCGGAACTGCCCGGCAGCATCCAGGCGATCGCGGCCGGGTGTGCGCGGGCCGGTCGGGACCCTTCGGCCGTCGATCTGGTGGCCAACACCCCGATCGTCATCGGTCCGGACGTCGCCGAATGCGCGGATCTACTGCGCGCCCACTACGCCCTGTACATCGGTGGGATGGGCGCCCGGGACAAGAACTTCTACCACCAACTGGCCACCAAGCTGGGATTCGGCACGGCGGCGGACGAGGTGCAGGACCTGTTCCTGCAGCGCCGGCATCGGGACGCCGCGGCGGCGGTACCGCATCGGCACCAGGATGGCGGCCTACGCCGCCGCAGGCCTCACCACGCTTGCGTTGTCCACCACCGAACCGGCCGTCCTGGAGCCCGCCTGGCAGGCAGCCAGGGATGCCGGGCTACTCGAGGAATAGCCTGCCCGTCGGCGCTACCCGGCACACGGCAGTGCGCGAGTACCGGCACACACTGTCCGGCGATGTCGGTGTTGGCGGTTCCGCGCGCGTCGATTCGTTCTCCGGCATCGAGAGCCCTACGCTTGACCAGCCTGCCCCGTGAGGACAGCACTGCAGCCATGGGTTGGATCGAAGCAATCGTGCTCGGCCTGGTGCAGGGATTGACCGAGTTCCTGCCGATCTCCTCCAGCGCACACGTCTCGATCGCCGGCAAGCTCTTCTTCGACGACAGCGATCCCGGGGCGGCGTTCACCGCGGTCAGCCAGCTGGGTACGGAGGCCGCGGTCCTGGTCTATTTCCGCCACGACATCGCCCGGATCATCCGTCAGTGGGTGGGGTCACTGACCGGCCGGGTGCCACGTACCGACCCGGACGCCCGGATGGGTTGGCTGGTGATCGTCGGCTCCGTACCGATCGTGGTGCTGGGCCTGCTGTTTCAGGACGTGATCGAGACGTCGCTGCGCAACCTGTGGCTGACCACGACCATGCTGGTCGCCTTCGCCCTGGTCATCTACGTTGCCGACCAGACCGCGGACAACCGCAAGGTGCTGCGGCAGCTGACAGTGCGCGACGGGGTGATCTACGGGTTCGCCCAATCGCTCGCGCTGATTCCCGGTGTTTCCCGTTCCGGGGGCACCATCGCCGCCGGCCTGCTGATGGGTTACCAGCGCGAAGCGGCGGCCCGGTACTCGTTTCTCTTGGCTATCCCCGCCGTCCTCGGTTCCGGCAGCTACCAGTTGACCAAGATCGCCGACGACCCCGCCCCGGCCTGGGGGCCCATCTTCGTGGCCACGGCTATCGCCTTCGGGGTCGGCTATGCGGTGATTGCCTGGCTGTTGCGCTACATCAGCACGCACACGTTCACCCCGTTCGTGATCTACCGGCTCATGCTCGCCCTGGGCGTGTCGGGCCTGCTGGTGACAGGCGTGGTCAGCGCCGCGTGAGCCGCTGGGCCCGCGCACACGCATTCGGAGCACCGGCCTCACCCGCGCGCCGCATACCACCGACACTCATCTGGTGCGAGCACTCACCGGAGGCGTCCTGGCGGTAGCCGCGATCGTGGCTGCGTCCGGGTGTGCCCCCGCGCCGCCACCTGCAGCTGCGCCCACCCCGCTGCCGCCGCTGGTGACCGCGGACAGCACGCCGGTACCCGCGCCGCAGCCGACCCCCAACCCGGCGGTGGCCGTGTCGGCGGGCCGGGTGGACTGCACGCGCAGCTACTGTGTCGCGCTGACCTTCAGCGGTGGTCCGGTACCCGGCACCACCCAGGATGTGCTGCACGTGCTGCGCAAGCACGCCGTGGCTGCCACTTTCTGTGTCGTGGGTCAGCGCGTCGCGCAGAACCCGGACCTGGTCGCCGCCATCGGCGCGAACGGGCACGAGCTGTGCAACCAGGGCTACACGAACGCCCCGTTCACCGCGCTGAGCGCGGCCGGGCTGGCCGCTCAGCTGGCCCGCACCGACCAACAGATCGCGCAGGCCGGGGCCGAGCCCGGCGCGTACGCCCGCTCCAGCTCGGGACAGGTCCGGGCCACGGGTCTGGACCGGCCGGCCGCCGGGTGGACCGTGGACTCGCTGGATCGCCACTACACCGACCCGGAATACCTGAGCGCGTTGGTGGTCCGGCAGGCCCGCCCGGGCGGCATCATCCTGCTGCACGACACCTACCCGTGGACGGCGTCCGCGGTGGACCGGATCATCACCGACCTACGCGCGGCCGGGCTGGTGTTCGTGACCCTCGACTCGATGCTGTGGCAGGAAGGCCTGCAGGCCGGTGCGCAGGCCAGGAGTGGGCCAGCCCCGGCGGGCCACAGCTATCGGCCGCCCACCGCGGCCCCCGAGCCTGGGCCGGTGCCGAAGGGACCACCCGCTGTCCCGCCCACAGTGCCACCGACCGTTCTGCCCACAGTTCCTTCGACCGTCCTGCCCACAGTTCCTTCGACCGTCCTGCCCGCAGCCCGGCCCACGGTCTCGGCGCCGGATCCGGACCGCGAGCCGTCGGCTCCCGTGGTCGGTACGCCGCGCGAAGCCGTCATCGACTCCGGCTGATCGCCGGGCACCGGACGGCTACGCTGCGGGAGTGCCCACCGTCCTGCTGATCCGTCACGGCCGCACCGCCGCGAACGCAGCGGCCGTGTTGGCCGGCCGCAGCCCCGGCGTGGATCTGGACGAGGAGGGCAGGCGGCAGGTGACGGCGCTCGCCCGGCGAGCCGCCGAGGTGCCGCTGACCCGGATGGTCGCCAGTCCGATGCAGCGCACCGTCGCCACGGCGCGGATCCTGCTGGGTGGCTTGGCCCAAGCGCCCCAGCTGCTCGTGGACGAGCGGATCACCGAGTGCGACTACGGCGAATGGACCGGAAAGCAGTTGACCGACCTGGCCCAGGAGCCGATGTGGCGCACGGTGCAGGTGCACCCCTCGGCCGCGGTGTTTCCCGGTGGGGAGGCGCTCGCGGCGGTGGCCGCGCGGGGGGTCGCCGCGATCAGGTCACACGACGCCGTGGTCCGCGCCGAACACGGTGAGCACGCGGTGTGGGCCGCGGTCTCACACGGCGACATCATCAAGGCCGTGCTCGCCGACGCGCTCGGCACGCACCTGGACCAGTTCCAGCGCATCAGCGTCGGGCCGTGTTCGGTGTCCGTGGTCACCTACACCGAACACCGCCCTTTCGTGGTGCGCATGAACGACGTCGGCGGCGACCTCGCGGGGCTCGTACCACCACCGGCCGCGGACGGTGACGCGGCCGTGGGGGGTGGATCGTAGCCACCCGGCCGGAGAAACACCGGCGCAGCGGATCGCTTGGGTATGGTCGTGGTATGCCTGGCTCGACCTATGAGTACGACAACCCAGAACGGGTCGTCATCGGCACCGTGGGGGAGCCCGGCTCGCGGAGCTTCTTCCTACAGGTGCGAGGTGCCCGGTCCGGGTGGCCGGGAACCTCGGTCACCAGCGTGTCGCTGGAAAAGCAGCAAGTGGCGGTGTTGGCCGACCGGATGGAAGACATGCTCGACGAGGTGCTGCGCCGCTCCGGCGGCTCCGCCGCGGTGCCGGCCATCGCCCCACTTGGCCAGGACGACCTCGACCCGCTGGACCCGCCGGAAGAGGACTTCCGGGTGGGCACCATGAGCCTGGGCTGGGACGCGGAGCGGGAACTGGTCACCATCGAGTGCTATGCCACGCTGGACACCGACTTCACCGAGGACGATCCGAACGTCGACGAGGAGACCACCCCGGGTACCGGTGGTGACCGCAGTGTGCTGCGGGTGAGCATGGACGGTGCAACCGCTCGGCTGTTCGTGCGCCGCTCCGAGGCGGTGGTGGCAGCGGGCCGTCCGCCGTGCCCGTTCTGCCATCTGCCGCTGGACCCGGACGGGCACATCTGCCCGCGGTCCAACGGCTACCGGCGCTGAGGTGGGGGACCGGGGCGTTGACGAGCAGGCCCTGAACGAGGGTGAGATGACTGTGCTCGGGCGCATCGCCGATGCCTCGAACGTGACCGTGCTGGCGCGTATCGAGCATGCCGGCAGGCAGCTGCATGCGGTATACAAACCCGTCCGCGGTGAGCGCCCGCTGTGGGACTTCCCGGGTGGCACCCTGGCCGGGCGGGAGGTGGCCGCGTACCGGTTGTCCCGGTTGTGTGGCCTGGACGTGGTGCCGGTGACCGTGCTGCGCGAAGGCCCGCTCGGCACCGGCAGCGTGCAACGCTGGGTCGGGGACCTGCCCGGTGACGGCGGGGTGCTGGAACGGGAACCGGGCGCGGGTGTCATCGACCTCTACCCGCCCAGCCGGGTGCCGCCCGGTTGGCTGATCGCGTTCCGCGGCGAGGACCCGGCGGGAGGCGAAGTGGTGCTCTCGCACGCGCCGGACCCGGCGCTGGCCGCACTGGTGATCTTCGACGCGCTGGCCAACAACGCCGACCGCAAGTGCGGGCACGTGCTGCGCGACAACGACTCCCGGCTGTTCGGCATCGACAACGGCCTGACGTTCCACGAGGAGCCCAAGCTGCGCACGGTGTTGTGGGGCTGGGCCGGTGAACCGATCCCCGCGCCACTGTGCGAAGCGGTATCAGCCGTGGCCGACCACCCGGGGCTGTATGCGCCTGATCTCCGAGGTGGAGGTGCGGGCGGTGCGGCTACGGGCCGGCCGGATCCTGCGCCGCGGGCGTTTCCCGAGGCCCCGGGGGTCCTGGCCGCAGACCCCGTGGCCACCGTTCTGAGCCGGCCCGGGGCGCCCTGCCCGGGCCCGGTCAGGTACCGGAGCGGACCGCAAAGGTGGGGTAGCGTTCGCGGAGTGAGAGCATGGCCCGCCCCATCCATGGCCAGACTGGCCAGACTGGCGTCCCCCGGCATCGTCCCGCAGTTGATGGACACCGCATCGAACGAACTGCGGCCGTCGGCCACCGGTGACAGCGGGTCGTTGTACGTGTGCGGGATCACCCCTTACGACGCCACCCACATGGGGCACGCCGCCACCTACGTCGCGTTCGACCTGCTCCACCGCGCCTGGCGGGACGCGGGCCTGCGCACCCGGTACGTGCAGAACGTCACCGACGTGGACGACCCGCTGCTGGAGCGCGCGCACGAGATCGGGGTGGACTGGCAGGCGCTGGCGGAGCGGGAGACCCACCTGTTCCGCGACGACATGACGGCCTTGCGGGTATTGCCGCCGGACAGCTACCTGGGAGCGACGGAGACGGTGCCGTGGGTGGTGGAGGCCGTGCAGGACCTGGTGGCCAAAGGGGCCGCCTACCGGGTGCCGGTCACGGACGGCACGCTGATGTACGACAGTGCAGGAGACGTGTACTTCGACGTGACCAGCGACGATGACTTCGGCTGGGTCAGCGGCTGGGACCGGCAGCGGATGCTGGCGGTGTTCGGGCAACGGGGCGGTGACCCGGACCGGCCGGGAAAGCGCCACCGGCTGGACCCGCTGTTGTGGCGGGTGGCCCGCAACACCGAACCCGCCTGGGACGGAGACACGCTCGGGCCGGGCAGGCCCGGCTGGCACCTGGAGTGCGTGGCCATCGCCATGCGCAGCCTGCAGATTCCTTTCGACGTGCACGGCGGCGGCAGCGACCTGGTCTTCCCGCACCACGAGATGGGCGCCTCGCACGCGCACGTGCTGACCGGGCGGACCCCGTACGCGCACGCCTACGTGCACGCCGGGATGGTGGGCCTGGACGGGCAGAAGATGAGCAAGTCGAAGGGAAACCTGGTGCTGGTCAGCACCTTGCGCGAGCAGGGCGTCGACCCGATGGTCATCCGGCTGGCCATTCTGGCCCACCACTACCGCAGCGACTGGGATTGGACCGACGAAGCGTTGATGCGGGCCGGCGAGCGGCTGGCCGCGTGGCGCAGCGCCGTGGCCGCCGGATGGGGCGCCGACCCGAACGCGGCCAGCCCACAGGCCTGGGGCACGGTCGGAGGAATACGGGCCGCGCTGGCCCGGGACCTGGATGCTCCGGATGCGCTGGCCGTGGTGGACGAATGGGTACACGATGCCGGTGCAGCCACGGACTCGGACCGGGCCCTGGTGCGCGATGCCGTCGACATGCTGCTGGGCGTGGCGTTGGCCGTACGCTGACCGGCGATCCGGCAGCAAGAACCGACAGCGAGACCAGAACGGTTCTGGTATGGGCGTTGTCCGGGGCATCACCGACACGTTCGCATGACCTGCCGCGCAGGCCGGGTTGTCGCGACCGTCCGGCACCGCGCGCGTGGGTAGTCTCGGTAGCCCAGCAGTCCTTCGGTGAGGTGAGCGATGAAATTGTCCGCCCGTAGCGATGTCGCGCCGTTTCACGTGATGCACGTGCTGGCGGCGGCTGCCGCGCGCCAGGAAACCCACGGCGACGCGATCATGCTGTGTGTCGGACAGCCGTCCACCCCCGCCCCCCGGGCGGTGCTCGACCACATCCGGGCGGCCCTCGACCACGATGTGATGGGCTACAGCGCGGCGGCGGGCCGGGCCGACGCCAGGCACGCCGTCGCCGGGCTGTACCGCCGCAGGTACGGGATCGAGGTGGACCCGCGGGACGTGGTGCTCACCACCGGTGCCTCGGGCGGGTTCTTGTTGACGTTGCTGGCCGCGTTCGAGCCGGGTGACGTGCTGGCGATGACCCGGCCCGGGTATCCCGCCTACCGCAATGCCGTGGTGGCCCAAGGGTGTCGCGTGCTCGATCTACCGGTCGACGGATCGACCCGCTACCAACCGACGGTGCAGATGCTGGACCAGTTGCCTACCAAGCCGGCCGGGCTGGTGATCGCGAGCCCGGCCAATCCCACCGGTACCGTGGTCGAGCGGGAACGGCTGGCCGGTCTCGCCCAGTGGTGCAGCGCGAACGACTGCCTGCTGCTCAGTGACGAGATCTACCACGGCATCGAGTTCGGTGCCGCGCAGCCGGGTGGCAGCCTGGAGCAGCCGGCCGGGGCGGCCACGGCGTGGCAGTTCGACCGCTCCTCGGTGGTCATCGGCTCGCTGTCGAAGTACTTCTCGATGACCGGCTGGCGGCTGGGCTGGTTGCTGGCCGCCCCGCGGCTGCGAGACCGCATCGACCTGCTGCAGGGCAACCTGGCCATCTGCGCACCCACCATCGCCCAGGTCGCCGCCGTGGCGGCAGTCAGCGAACAGGCGCAGCCGGAACTGGACGGGCACGTGCAGCGCTACGCCACCAACCGGGAGCTCCTGCTGCGCCGGTTGCCGGAACTGGGTATCTCTGCCATCGCGCCGCCCGACGGGGCGTTCTACCTGTACTGCGACATCGCCCACCTGACCGAGGACACCCAGGACTGGTGCGCCCAGATGCTGGACCGCACAGGCGTCGCGGTGGCCCCGGGGGTGGACTTCGACCCGGTCGACGGCCACCGGTTCGTCCGGTTCAGTTTCTGCGGGGACAGCGCACAGATCGATGCGGCGCTCGCTCGTCTGGTGGCGGTCAACGGGTCGTGACCGGCCTCGCGGCAGACCGGTCACGGGTTGTCACGGTTTGGGGGGTTCGTCCCTTCGGCGGCGCAGGTAGCGCTCGAACTCGCGAGCGATGGCTTCGCCGGTAGCTTCCGGTAGCTCGGAGGTGTCCTTGGACCGTTCCAACTGGCGCACGTACTCGGCGATCTCCGCGTCTTCGGAGGCCAGCTCGTCGACACCGTTCTCCCATGCCTCGGCTTCCTCGGCGAGGTCTTGCAGATCGATGGAGACCCGCAACAGTTCTTCGACCCGGGTCACCAACGCGAGAACCGCTTTGGGAGAGGGCGGATGCGCCACGTAGTTCGGGATCGCCGCCCACAACGACAATCCGGGCAGCCCTCGCCGGGAAGCGGTGTCCTGCAGCACTCCGACGATTCCGGTCGGTCCCTCGTAGTGACTCGGTCGGATCATGAGCCGGGCCAGCAGCTCCGGATCATCGGACGTGGTCGAGACCGGGATCGGGCGGGTGTGCGGAATGTCGGAGACCAGCGCCCCGAGGGTGACCAGGGTGCGTACCTGGAGACGGGTCGCGTACTCCAGCAGTTCGCCGACGAAGCTGCGCCAGGCGAACGACGGCTCCACCCCGCGCACCAGCACCACGTCGCGTTCGGAGCCGGGCGGGCGGGCCCAACTGAGCCGGGTGGTGTGCCAGATGATGCGGCGGTTGCCCTCCTCGTCCAGCGTCGTCTCCGGCCGGTTGACCTGGAAATCATGGTACTTCTCCGGGTCGACGGCCAGGATCGGCTCCGGTTGCCAGACGTCCAGGAGGTGTTCCATCGCACCGGTCGCCGCATTCCCGGCATCGTTCCAGCCTTCGAACGTCGCAATCATGACCGGGTTGCGCAGCGAAGGCAGTTTGACCGGCTCGCTCACTACGCCTCCTGAGGATCGTCCACCACTCACCAGCGGGTGGGCGCACGGGTAGTGCACCCACCACACCCACATGATCCTCCACCTTACGACGGCCGGGCCCTTCGACGCCTGCGCAGTCGCCGAGTCGCCGCGGTCGCGCCCGCGTGGACCGTCGGCGGGTCCCGCGGTGATGGGCGCTCACCGTCTACGCTTGCGGAGTGAGCAATCCGCCTGCGCAGTCACCCCCGCCTCGTCGTGACCCCGCGGCCGACTCACTCGCGGTCGAGAACCAGGGCAGCCGCACAGCGGAAGCTGAACCGGGCTGGCGGTTGGGCTCGATCGCCGGTGTGCCCATCTACCTGGCCAAGAGCTGGCTGGTCATCGCCGTCTTCATCGTGTGGTCGTGGGGGCCCGGGCTGGTCGACCGGCTCGGATCGAGCGGATACGTCGTCGCGTTCGGGTTCGCCGTTGCCCTGCTGCTGTCGGTGCTCGCCCACGAACTGGCCCATGCGTTGTCCGCGAAGGCCGTCGGGATGCCCGCCCAGCACATCGCCTTGACGCTGTGGGGCGGGCACACTCAGTTCTCCAGCGAATACCCCACTCCCGGACGAGGATTCCTGGTGGCCGTGGCCGGGCCGCTGACCAACCTGGCCCTTGGGCTGGCCGCCTGGCTGGTGGTGCCCGCGCTGGAACCCGGCAGTGTCGCCGGGTGGCTGACCGGGGCCGTGGCGTGGACGAACGTGTTCGTGGGCTTGTTCAACCTGCTGCCCGGACTGCCACTGGACGGCGGGGCCATGCTGGAGGCCACCATCTGGAAACTCACCGGATCCAGGGCCACCGGTACCAAGGTCGCCGCCTATTTGGGGATGGCCACCGCGGTCGGCATCGTCATCTGGGTGGGACTGCCGCTGCTGGAAGGCCGCCCGCCGCTGCTGGACCGGGCGGTCATCGGGCTGCTCATCGCGATGATGCTGTTCAACGCCGCTCGCGGCTCCCTGCAAATGGCCCGATGGCGCCTGCGCGCCCAGGCGCTGTCACCGGTCACCTTCATCCACCCGGCCGTCGGGGTGACCGAGAACAGCACCATCGCCGATGCCCAGAACCGGGTTCCGCCGGGCGCCACCGTGGTCGTGGTCGGTGACGGGGTGCCGATGGGCATCGTCGACCCGAAGGCGCTGGCCGCGGCGATGCAGGCCCAGCGCTGGCAGGCCACCATGGCCTCGGTCGCTCAGGTGCTCGATCCGGGCGCGGTGCTGCCCGCGGAGTGCGACGGTCCGCAGTTGCTGCAGGCGATCGCCGCCCGCCCCGGCACCCCGCACGTGGTGCTCAAGGACGGCGTGGTGCGAGGCATTGTGCTGCCCGGTGAGGTGGTGCGGGCGTTGGAGAATCACGCATGACTCGGCAGCGACCGGCGTGAGGCCGTCAGCCGAACCGGCGCCCGGCGGGCAACGGCGTCGTGGCCCCCTACGGGCGGGCGAAAGGGTTCAGTTGACCGACCCGAAGGGTCGGCTGCACACGATCACGCTGACCGCCGGCGGGCAGTTCCACACTCATCGCGGCATGTTCGCGCACGCTGACCTGATCGGGCGCCCGGAGGGTGTCGTGATCACCAACACCGCGGGCATCGACTACCTGGTGCTGCGGCCGTTGCTGGCCGACTACGTGCTGTCCATGCCGCGAGGGGCGGCAGTGATCTACCCCAAGGACGCCGGGCAGATCATCGCCATGGCCGATGTGTTCCCCGGAGCTCGGGTGGTCGAGGCGGGTGTCGGGTCCGGCGCCCTGACCATGTCGTTGCTGCAAGCGGTCGGCGCGGACGGCCACGTGCGGTCGGTGGAGCTGCGCTCCGACTTCGCCGAGGTGGCCCGTGGCAACGTGGAGCAATTCTTCGGCGGACCGGTGCCCAACTGGAGCCTGCACGTCGCCGATCTGGCTGTCGGGCTCGGGGAGCTGGAAGAGCCGGGCAGCGTCGACCGCGTCGTCCTGGACATGTTGACCCCGTGGGAGTGCCTGGCCGCCGCAGCGGTCGCGTTGAGTCCCGGAGGAGTTCTCATCTGCTACGTGGCCACCGCCAGCCAGCTGTCCACCGTCGCCGAACAGTTGCGCGCGGACGGGCGTTTCACCGAGCCCACCGCATGGGAATCGATGGTGCGTGGCTGGCACCTGGAAGGGCTGGCCGTGCGCCCGCAGCATCGGATGGTCGGCCACACCGGCTTCCTGATCAGTGCCCGGCGCCTGGCCGACGGAGTCACCGCACCGCGGCGGGTCCGGCGACCCGCGCGAACGTCCCAGGTGGGCGACCGGCCCTGGAACGCATCGGATTTCTCCCCTGACGCGGTGGGGGAGCGGCCGCTCAGTGCCAAGAAGGTGCGCCGCGCCCGGCGCGACCAGCAGGCGGCCCAGCAACCGGGTAAGACCGAGCCATCGGGTAGGACCGAGCCATCGGGTAGGACCGAGCCATCGGGTAGGACCGAGGCCCCGGGCGGGACCGACTGACCGGGCAGCCGAGGTGCCCCGGCGACGCCGGCCGGGCGTGTAATTCGCCACTGTCCGGCTAGGCCCTCTCCAGCTGGCGGTCATCTCGGCGAAAGGTGACTGCGATGACAGAACCGACACCTTACGGGGACGAGTCGGCCAAACGCGCGCAACGGCAGGAGGTCGCCCAACTCGAGGCGGAGATCGCGGCACTGCGGTTGCGGTTGTCCGAACAGCCTCGGCGGATGCGGGACTTGGAGGAACGCCACGCCCACCTGCAGCGGCGCTTGGAGGATCTGTCCATCCGCAACGACCGGCTGACCAAGACGCTGGCCGAGGCCCGCGAGCAGCTGCTCCGGCTGCGCACCGAGGTGGAACGGCTGGCCACGACCCCGAACTCCTACGGGGTCTTTCTCGCCCCGGCCGGCGAGGGAGCCGTCGACATCGTGCAATCCGGTCGCAAGATGCGGGTCGCACTCGGGCCGGACATGGCGGCACAGGATCTGCGACCCGGCCAGGAGGTCATGCTGAACGAGGCCCTGAACGTCGTGGCCGCCGGCTCGTTCGAGCGCATCGGCGAGGTGGTCCAGGTCAAGGACCTGCTCGGGGAGGACCGGGCCCTGGTGGTCGGGCGTGGCGACGAGGAACGCGTGGTCATGCTGGCCGGCCCGCTGTTGCCGGACCGCCTCGACGATGCGCCGTTGCGCATCGGCGATCACCTCAGCATCGACACCCGGGCCGGGCTCGCGTTCGAGCGCATCCCCAAGGCCGAGGTCGAGGAACTGGTCCTGGAAGAGGTCCCGGACATCGACTACACCGACATCGGCGGGCTGCTCGACCAGATCGAACAGATCCGCGACTCGGTGGAACTGCCGTTCTCGCATCCGGACATCTATCGTGAGCACGGTCTGCGGCCGCCCAAGGGCGTCCTGTTGTACGGGCCGCCCGGCTGCGGCAAGACCCTCATCGCCAAGGCGGTGGCCAGGTCGCTGGCCAAGAAGACCGCGCAGGCCCGCGGCGTCGAGGACACGCCTAGCTTCTTCCTCAACGTCAAGGGCCCGGAACTGCTGAACAAGTACGTGGGCGAAACCGAGCGGCACATCCGGTTGATCTTCGCCCGGGCCCGGGAGAAGGCCAGCGCCGGCAGTCCCGTGGTGGTGTTCTTCGACGAGATGGAATCGCTGTTCCGCACTCGCGGCTCCGGGGTGTCCTCGGACGTGGAGACCACCATCGTGCCGCAGTTGTTGGCCGAGATCGACGGGGTGGAGCGGCTGGAGAACGTTATCGTCATCGGGGCCTCCAACCGGGAGGACATGATCGACCCGGCCATTCTGCGGCCCGGCCGGCTGGACGTGAAGATCAAGATCCAGCGCCCGGACGCGGAGGCGGCCCGAGACATCTTCGGTAAGTACCTCACGGCCGATCTGCCCTTGCACGCCGACGACATCGCCGAACACGGCGGCTCGCCGCAGGCCTGCGTGGATGCGATGATCCAGGCCACGGTCGAGCGGATGTACGCCGAGAGCACGGAGAACCAGTTCCTCGAGGTCACCTATGCCGGCGGGGACAAGGAGATCCTGTATTTCAAGGACTTCAACTCCGGTGCCATGATCGCCAACATCGTGGA
>PDWI01002992.1_pt1 | contig 24621 bp, 24 predicted proteins | sample 1430891 | NCBI WGS metagenome assembly PDWI01 (sample SAMN01162508, study PRJNA174530) | Oral metagenome, whole genome shotgun sequencing project. | biome: Marine environment; feature: Marine mammal; material: Swab sample of the gingival sulcus; isolation source: swab sample of gingival sulcus...
AAATAATTTTACGCTTTATTTTTAGTGAAAATTTTGTTTTTTTCATAAAAAAAGTAGAAAAATATCACTTTTTTTAGTACAATAGTTCTTGTGTATAAAACAATTTTAGGAGGATTTTATGTTATTGACTAAATTAGGAACTTACCTTGCTTTAGCTGACAAGGCTCAAGGTGCAGCTGATGGAGCTGCTAGATCTCCATTTTACTCTATTGGTTTGATGGTAGTGTTATTTCTTATCATGTATATGATTATTATTAGACCTCAAAAGAAAAAACAAAAGAAAATTGAGGAAATGAGAAATGAACTTATGCCGGGAAACAGAGTTACAACTATAGGTGGTTTTGTTGGCAAGGTTAAAAAGGTAGATGATGATGAAATATATTTGGTATTAAATGACGATACTAAGCATTTCGTTGTTAAGAGATGGGCTATTCAATCAGTTTTAGACAAGGAAGAAGCTAAGGAAATCGAAAAGAAATCTAAGGTTGCTCAAAGTGAGTCAGTTCCTGAGGAAGCTGTAGAAGAAATTGCTCCAGAAAAAATTGATAGCGTTGAAGAAGCAAAAAATTTAGATGAGTTTAAATCTTAATAATTTTATGCTATAATAAATTGTTATGGTTGTTGTGGATGATGATGTAAGGAGATATTATGAAACACGTTGTAACTTTGAGTTCGGGTAGATTGATGGAAAGCTTGCAAAATAAAGGATGTGGAGAGTGTCAAAACTCATGTCAATCTGCATGTAAGACTTCATGTACGGTTGGAAACCAAGTTTGTTTGTCATCACAGAGAAGTGAAAAAGTTGATTTTGTAGATTTTAGAGGATTTAACGAATAGTTTTTATGGTTCATTTGTTTAGAAAATCAGATAGTTTTTTTGCCATAGATGTCTATAGCGGTGCAGTTCATTTGCTAGATTCTTTGGCATATACTTTGATAGAAAATAGGATTTCAAGACTTAATTCAGGTAGTAGTAAACTGCCTGAATTTGTGCTTGGCAAAAACAATCTAGTTCAGATAGATGGTGTTTTTGAAAAATCCAGTCAAAAAACAGAGGAAAACAAAGTGAACTTAGATTTAGATAGGGATAGTATTGATAAAAATTATGGAAAAGATTTTATTTATGAATTAGAAAAAAAATATTCTTTTGAGGATATCAAAGAAGCTTGTTCAGAAATCGAAAAACTTATCAATAATAAGCAATTATTTACAGAAAATCCCTATCCTGAGTTAAAACCTGAACCACCTAAAATACCAGTTATAAAGGCTTTATGTTTACACGTTGCACATGATTGTAATTTGAAGTGTGAGTATTGTTTTGCATCTCAGGGCGATTTTGCAGGAACAAAGTGCTTGATGTCTCAGGAAGTTGCAAAAAAGGCATTGGACTTTTTAATTGAAAACTCTGGTAAAAGAAAGATTTTAGAGGTTGATTTATTTGGGGGCGAGCCTCTTATGAATTGGCCTTTAGTAAAGTGGATAGTATCTTATGTAAGAGAAATAGAAGAAAAGTCTGGCAAGAAAATTAACCTTACAATAACTACAAATGGTGTGTTGTTGAATGATGAAAAGGCTAAATTTATTAATGATAATTTCCACAATGCAGTTTTGAGTTTGGACGGCAGACGAAAAACAAATGATGCAATGAGGAGATTTCTTAATGACAAGGGTTCTTACGATACTATTCTTCCTAATTTTCAAAATTTTGTAAAAAATAGAAAAGAGGGAGCTAGTTACTATCTAAGGGGAACATTTACTAGAAACAATTTAGACTTCCACGAAGATGTGTTGGATATAGCTAGCAAGGGGTTTAAAGAAATTTCCGTTGAACCCGTTGTATCTGACAAGGGTATGCCTTATGCCCTTAGAGAAGAAGATTTGCCAACGATATTTGACTCTTATGATAAATTAGCTGATATTATGAGTGAAAATATTGGCAAAGACGACGCTTTTAACTTTTTCCATTATGCTATGGATATGAGTAATGGTCCTTGTTTGTTGAAGTTGATAAGTGGTTGTGGGGCAGGTAGTGAGTATTTTTCAATTACCCCAGAGGGCGATGTTTATCCTTGCCACCAATTTGTTGGGGAGGAAAAATTTAAGCTCGGAAATATTATGCAGGGCTTAAATAATGTGCCTTTTAGGCGTGATTTTTTTGATTGTAACGTGCTAAGCAAGTCAGAATGTAGTGATTGTTGGGCAAAATATTATTGTAGTGGCGGATGTCACGCAAACGCATATTCTCAAAATGGCGATATTAAAAAGCCGTACAAGTTGGGGTGTGAAATGGAGAAAAAGCGAATAGAAAATTCTATTTACTTGAGGTATAAGTCATTGGATTTTTATAGTAGAAAAAATTCTAATAGTCAATAGTGTAGTATTTGTGCAGAATTTGGAAAAGAGGAATTTAGATTATGAAGGGTAAACAATTAGGAACTTTAGTGGCGGTTTTGCTAGTAATAGTAGGCGTAGTTCTTTTTACTTTTGTCGGTTTTGGAGAGTCAATGTCACCTTATGCAGACGATTTAAAATTAGGTCTTGATATTAAGGGTGGTGTCTATGTAGTATTTAAGGCTGAAACTGCTGCAGAGGGTGAAGAAAAACGTCTATTGATAGACCAAACAGTTGAAGTGCTAAATCGCAGGGTTAATGGAATGGGTCTTACAGAACCTAACATCTACTCAGAGGGCGAAGATAGGATAAGAGTTGAATTGCCTGGCGTTGAAAACTCTGTTGAGGCACTTAATGCTATTGGTAAGACGGCAAAATTGGTTTTTGCTCAAGTTAAAGATGGACAAGGCGTTAGACAGGGCGAGCCATACAGTGCTGAAAAAATGACTGTTTTATTTAGTGGAGATGGTATTGAAGATGCAGTTCCTATCAGGACTGATGAGATAGGCTATGGCGTTTCTCTTACACTAAAAGATGAAGCATCAGATGCTTTTGCTAAGGCTACTGCACAATCTATAAATTATAAAAATCCTTTAAGTGGTGGCAAGGGTCAGATAGCTATTATTCTTGATGATGTCGTTATTTCTGCTCCTCAAGTAAATGCTGTAATTAATAATGGTAAGGCACAGATTACTGGTAATTTTAGTTCAGATAGTGCAAGAGAACTTGCTACACTTATCAAGAGTGGTGCACTTCCTGTAACATTGATAGAAGAACGTTCTTCTGTTAAAGGCCCTACACTTGGACAGGGTGCTTATGAATTGAGTGTTAAGGCTGCGATAATAGGTATTATCTTAGTAATGCTATTTATGATAATTGTTTACAAGTTACCTGGGCTTATGGCAAGTATTGCCCTTGTATTGTATAGTTCAATAATCGTTGTGTTGATGGTGTTAATGGATGCCACACTTACCCTACCGGGTGTATTAGGTATCGTTCTTTCTATTGGTATGGCAGTTGATGCTAACGTAATTATATTTGAAAAAGTCAAGGAAGAAATAAACGAAGGAAAGAGTTTGAGAGCCTCTGTTGCTCACGGTTTCTCTAAGGCGTTAAAGGCAATTGTAGACTCAAACGTAACTACTTTTATAGCGGCGATTGTACTGTTCTACTTTGGAGAAGGTCCTATTAAAGGTTTTGCTGTAACACTTATGCTTGGTATTATAACAAGTATGTTTACCGCAATATTTGTTACTAGAACACTTTTAATCCAGTTTTCAAATTCTCAGAAGTTTTCTGATAAAAAATTATATACAAGTAGATTTTCAATCAAGTCTAAGATTGACTTTATTGGCAAGAAAAAGTTATGGTTTATTATTTCTGCAGTGATTATAGTTATTGGATTGGGTGCATTTTCTTTTAAGAGTGGATTTAATTATGATATAGACTTCACTGGTGGTACTATGATGCAAGTACAACTAAACGAAAAAGAAGATGCTAATGAGATTGCTGATATAGTAAAACCTTATGGTGATTTTTCGATTAGTTTTGAGGGCGAAAATTTAGACCAATTAGTATTGCAAACTAAAGATTCACTAGATAATGATAAGAGGACAGAAATATATGAGGCATTAAGTGCTAAGTATGGTTTAAAAGAAGGCTCACTACTTATGTCGGAGCAGTTTGGCCCAAGGATAGGTGGCGAAATAAGAGCCAAGGCTATCAAGGCTATATTGTTAGCTGCAATAGGTATGTTGATTTATATTGCTATTAGATTTGAGATGAAGTTTGCCATTTCTGCTATAGTTGCACTTCTACACGATATATTGATACTACTTTCTATATATGCAATTTTCAGAATTCCTGTAAACTCAGCATTTATAGCTGCGATACTTACAGTTGTAGGTTATTCGATAAACGATACTATAGTAATATTTGATAGGGTCAGGGAAGAGGCTAGATACTCTGGCAAGGCAAACCCTGCTAAGATAGCAAACCTTAGTTTGAACAGCACATTTACTCGTTCTATTAACACATCATTTACTACCCTATTAGTTGTAATTTCACTTATGGTATTGAGTGTTACTAGCATAAGACAACTTGCACTTCCATTGCTAGCAGGTGTTTTAACAGGTACATATTCTTCAATATTTATTGCGAGTCCTGTTTGGGTTATGTTTAAATCAAAGTTTTCTAAAAACAAAAAGTATGCTAAATAGCTATAGTTAGGAGTAAAATTATGGAAAATAACAGTGGCGGAAGTCATTTTAAAGCAATACTAGCCTTGGTAATGGCAATATTGGTAGCAATATTTGCGATAATGAATTCTGGTGAAGTTGAGATTAGTTTTGGTTTTAAGACTGTTAATGTTTCTTTGGCGATAATTATTTTGATCGCTGTGTTAGTAGGTGCAGTATTTATGTATATTATTACACTTACAAGCGCTATAAAGAAAAGGTCAAGCAAGAGGGCTGTTGCGAAGGCTGAAAAAATGGAAGCAAAACAGAAAATTAAGGATGCTAAAGCACAAAAAGCAGCGGATAAAAAAGAGGCAAAAGAGGCTAAGGCTAATAAAAAACTTGAGGCTAAGTCTGAAAAAACAATTTCATCTGACAATAATTCGGCAGATGATGAAGAACTTGTTTTTGGTAGCAGAAAAAAGGCAGAGCCTAGTAATGAAGCAAATAGTAATAGCGTAGATAGTTCTAAACTTGAAGCAGATGATAGTGCTAAAGATGATAGCAAGGGCAAGATAAACGTTATTGAAGGCTAGTTAAAATGGAGTTAAAAAGATGGATTTATTCTGAAAACACTTACAAAAAGGATGATATGTCTTTTTTGGATAGGCTTTTGGAAGTAAAAAATATTGATAAAAAAGACAGGGCGGATTTTATTAGCCCTGTTTTTACTAAGGACGAATGTGCAATTTTTTATAAGGACTGTGAAAAGGCAGCAAAGCTCGTTAAATCGTGGATGAGTGACAATAAAAAAATTGTTGTATTTGGAGATTATGATGTTGATGGAGTATGTGCAACAGCAATTTTAACAAAGACTTTTAAGTATCTAGGATACGAAAATTCAGGCTATCATATTCCTAGTAGGTTTGATGAAGGATATGGTATCAATCCAAGGTCTATTGAAGTTTTAATGAGTCAAGAGCCCGAAGCAATTATAAGTGTTGATTGCGGAATAAACGCCAATGAGGCTGTAGATGATTTAAAATCAAGGGGGCTAGATGTTTTAATAACAGACCACCATACCTTGCCAGAGCTACTACCAAATGCAGACTTTATACTAGACCCTAAGACTTGTTCAGAGGACGAGAATTACTATGACCTGTGTGGGGCAGGGGTAGCTTTTTACTTAGCTTTACACTTACTGCCCGATGATTTTGATTACTCGGAGCTAATACAACTTGCCACAATGGCTACTATAGCTGACTTAGTGCCACTTACTAGGGATAATAGAAAGATTGTATCTAGCGGAATAAATGAAATTAAGACAAATACGTACTTGCCACTCTTGGAGCTATTAAATGAAGCACATTTGGATTTGAATGATGTGAGTTCTGGAAATTTAGCGTTTAAAATTGCACCTAGTATTAATGCGGCAGGTAGGTTAAATCACGCCTATGATGCCTTGGAATTATTGATTTCAGAGGATGAGTCAGAAATAAAATCAAGGGCTAAATTTCTGTATAGTTTAAATGTAGAAAGAAAAAGCAGGCAAGAAAGAGTTATAGAAGATGCTATTGAAATGATAGATGCTGACAAAACTCACTATGAAAGTGGCATTATTTTAGTTTATTCAGAAGATTGGCATGAGGGAGTTATAGGGATTGCAGCATCAAGACTTGTTGAAATCTACCATAGACCAGCGATAGTTTTTTCTCTGAATGATGGCGTTTTAAAAGGTTCAGCTAGGAGCATATCTGATTTTTCAATATACAAGGCTATTTCATCTGCAAGTGATAGTTTGCTCACATTTGGAGGGCATAATGCCGCCTGTGGTCTAAGTTTGGAACTTTCAAAATTTGATGATTTTAAAAGTTCTATAAAGGAATACTGTGATGAAAATTTAAAAGAGGAACTTTTAGAAGTAAATCAAAGGGTTGATTTAGAGCTAGGTGTTGAGGACATATCTTTTGATAGCCTTAAAATATTAGATGAGTTTGAGCCTTTTGGAATTTCCAATCCAAAACCTGTTTTTTATAGTAAAAATTTAAATGTAGATTCGTCTGTTTTAATTGGGAAAAAAAGAGATAGTTTGAAAATGACTTTTTCTATTGAGGATAATATTTTTGATGGAATTATGTTTAGACTAAAAAATCCAAGAAAATTAAATAGTAATTTTAGGTTAGATGTGGCGTATAATTTGGGAGAAAATAAGTATAACAATAGCAATAAAATACAATTATTGATTAAAAATATTAGAACTTATGACCCAAATGTTAAGGGATTGCCTGCTTTTGCTTTTTCTTATTATTCTATGAATTTATTAGATAGAATAAAAGAAAACAATGGAAATATAAATTTTTCTTTTTCTAATAAATTAGAAAAGGTAGATGATTATGACGTTATTTTAGCTATAAGAAATGGCAAAAAAATTGTGCTTAACAATTATGAGTCCTTACTTTCATTGATGTATTTGATATATGACGACGGTTTGACACTGAGAGAACTCTTAAATAGGGAATACTTGGATGATACTATTGCGATTATTCCTTTAGAAAATATTGAAAATTCTTGTTTATATGGGAAAAAATCGTTTTACCAAAGCGATAGTCAAAAACAAAATGAAAAATATAGAGAGCTTGTAAAATATCAAAGCACATACCACAGAGATTATTTTGTTAAGATGTATTCGCATATAAAAAAGGTAAAAAAAATTGAGGGGTTAAAGTTTGTATACTCGAGTTTGTACCCACTATCTACTGCTATAGGAATAGAGTTTTTTAAGGAGGCTGGCTTTATTAAACAGGCTGGAGACATTTATATTTTTAATGATTTTTCGGATGGAACTTATAAATATGAAGAAAGTAAAATTAATTCTCTATTGAGTAATTTTTATCTTAACTTGTAAAAATTAGCTTAAAATGGTAATATTTTATTGACGCTGTAATAAATTTAACTTACAAAGGAGTATATTTTGAAAAAATTAGGTTTAAATGAATTAAGAGAAAGTTTTTTAGAATTTTTTGATGGGAACGAGCATTTGACAGTTAAGTCGTACCCGTTGATACCACAAGAGGACAAGACACTTTTGTTTATAGTTGCAGGAATGGTTCCACTTAAAGATTATTTTTCTGGAGCCGCCAAACCACCAAAGACAAGGATGGCGACTGTACAGAAATGTATTAGAACAAATGATATAGATAATGTAGGTTATACAGCGAGACACGCCTCATTTTTTGAGATGTTAGGTAATTTTTCTTTTGGAGATTACTTCAAAAAAGAGGCTATTAGAATGGCTTGGGATTATTCAATAAATGTGGTTGGTTTGCCTAAAGAAAAGGTATGGGCGACTGTATATGAAGAAGATGACGAGGCTTATGAACTATGGCAGTCGGAAGTTGGTATGCCTGAAGAAAAGATAGTTAGGCTTGGAAAAGACGACAATTTTTGGGAAATTGGTACTGGTACTGGACCTTGTGGACCATGTTCAGAACTTTTCTTTGACAGGGGAGAAAAATACGCCTGTGGCGACCCTAATTGCAAACCAGGTTGTGATTGCGATAGGTATGTAGAGTTTTGGAACTTAGTATTTACTCAGTTTGATAAACAGCCTGATGGTTCATTAGAACCTCTAGCAAACCCAAACATAGATACTGGTATGGGTTTGGAGAGATTGGCTTGTATAGTTCAAGAGGTAGACTCTATATTTGACATCGATACTTTTAGAAAAATTATTTCAAAAATAGAGGAAATATCTGGAAAAAAATATGGCGAAAACTTTGAGGATGACGTATGTATGAGGGTTATTACTGACCATATTAGAGCGGTAACCTTTGTTACATCTGAGGGAGTCGTTCCTGACAATGAGGGCAGGGGCTATGTTCTTAGAATGTTATTTAGACGTGCGGTTCGTAGGGGTAGGCTCCTTGGCATAGAGGAGAACTTTATGTCTAAACTTGCCGATGTTGTTATTGACGAATTTGGCTCATCATATACTGACTTAAAAGAACGTAGAGACTTTATCAAGACCATAATAGACCAAGAGGAGGATAGGTTTGCTAAGACTTTGGATGCTGGATTAAAAATTCTTGAAGATATGTTAAAAGAAATGGATAAAAAAGGCGAAAAGGTTTTATCTGGTATAGATGCCTTTAAACTATACGATACTTATGGTTTTCCTTTTGATTTAACCAAGGATATTTTAAGAGGTAGGGATTATTCTGTAGATGAAACAGCCTTTAATGAGGCTATGGAGGAACAAAAAAGGCGTGCTAGAAGTGCAAGGACATCTAGCGAGGCTGGTTGGGACTCTGACAATATGGAAATTTTCCCAGATATAGAGACTAAATTTACGGGATATGAATATACACAGACTTGTAGTGAGGTAGCCTTTATAGCTAAAAATGAAAATGTTGAAGAAAAGGTCAGCAAAAAAGATAGCGACGATAATTCGACAGTATATGTTATGCTAAATGAAAGCCCATTTTACTATGAAGGTGGTGGACAGGTAAGTGACTCTGGATGTATGTATAACGACCATTTCCAAGCGGAATTGGTGGACTTAAAAAAACTTCCTGGTGGTAGATTGGTACACGAAATCAAGATATTAAAAGGAGAGTTAAATTTAAAGGACAAGGTTAGGGCGTCAGTAAATCCAAGTAGGCGTTTTGATATAATGAAAAACCACAGCGCAACTCACTTGTTACACAAGGCTCTAAAGGAAGTTCTAGGAGATGATGCTGTTCAAGCAGGTTCTCTAGTAGATGAATACAAGACTAGGTTTGACTTTACCCATAGTAAACCGCTCACACAAGAGGAAATCCAAAAAGTTGAGGATATAGTAAATGCCAAGATTTTTGAGCAAATACCGGTAAAAACTGATATTATGGCACTTGAAGATGCTAAAAAACATGGTGCTATGGCGCTATTTGGAGAAAAATATGATGATGAAGTTAGGGTTGTTTCGATGTCTGATTTCTCTGTAGAGTTGTGTGGAGGTACCCACGTTCACAATACTGCTGATATTGGTATATTTAAAATTGTTTCTCAAAGTGCAGCGGCTTCTGGAATTAGAAGGGTAGAGGGCATAACTGGTAGGGCTGTATATGAGTATCTACAAAAGGAAAGCCAACAAATCAGAGATATGAGTGAGTTAATGAAAACTCAACCATCTCAACTGCTAGCCAAGATGGAACAAATGATGGCAGAGAAAAAAGAATTGCAAGCTACTATTAAAAAACTTAAAGAACAAAATTTATCGGGAGGATTTAAAAATCTGAGAGATAAAGCGGTAGATATAAAAGGAATATCTGTTGTTGCAGAAAAATTTGACGATTTAGATATGGAAACTGCTAGAGGATTGGCAGATGATACGGTTAATATTAATGAGGCTGCACTTGTTGTAATTGCAAGTATTAGCGGTGAAAAAGTTAATTTTGTAGTAAAGGCAAATAAAGCTGCCTTGGATAAGGGCGTTCACAGCGGAAAAATTGCCAAAGAACTAGCAGGCATCTGTAAAGGCGGCGGCGGCGGAAGACCAGATATGGCTCAGGCTGGTGGAAAAGACAGTAGTAAGGTTGATGAAGCAATTGCCAAACTAAAAGATATTATTTAGAGTGGAGGTTATTATGACTACATCTAACACAATGAAGTTTAGTAAAGAAAAAAGCAATGAGTATCAAATAAGAGAGGTTTTGAGCAAGGCTCACGAGGCTTTAAAAGCAAAGGGATATGACCCAATAAATCAAATGGTTGGTTATCTAATTTCAGGAGACCCAACATACATCACTTCAAAAGATAGTGCAAGACAGGTAATTACACAGGTAGATAGAGACGAAATTTTGGAAGTCTTATTAAAGTATTTCTTGTATGATGAAAAATAATCTTTCTAATCTGATGGGTCTAGACTTGGGTGATACCACTATAGGTATTGCCTTTAGCGATGATTTAGGTATGATTGCCCATGCTTTTGAAACTTATAAAAGAGTTTCTCAAAAGGTTGATATAGACTACTTAATGGATTTAATTGTACAAAAAAACATAAAAAAAGTAGTCTTGGGTATGCCCTATCTTATGAATGGGGATATCGGGGAACAGGCTGAAAAGACCTTGGCTTTCAAAAAAGCCTTTGAAAAAAAACTTAAGTATTCTAAACGATTGGAAAATGAAGTTTTATTAGACATACAAGATGAAAGATTTACCAGTAAGTATGCTGATAGTTTTATGAAAGAAAGCAATCAGAGTAGAAAAAAGAGAGCTGAAAAAGTCGACAAACTTGCAGCTTCCTTGATATTGCAAAGTTATATGGATAGGGAGAAAATAAGGAGTAATTAAGATGAATATAGATGAAAGAGTTCCTTCTGCCATTAAACTCACATGTAAGAGAGAGGATTTTGAGTCCTATTTATTTAAAAGTGCCAGTGAAAGACCAGATTATGTATTGAATGACAGTGTTTTCCAAGTTCCTGTCTTTATAACAAAGCTAAATAAAAATTCTCAGAGTTTTATTGCCAAAGTAAGAGAAGTATTTAGACTAAAAGCAGATAAAATGCTGATGTTTTCTGGTTTTCATATATTAAAGAAAGAGCCTAGTATAGATGATAGAGTTTCACAATCCATCATTAGTGATGATGGCGAAATTGATACTATGAGATTAGGTCAATTAGATGAAATAAAATCTCTAAGACCGTCTAAACGCAAGGCTCTATGTATGGCAATAGAGAAGATTGTTAAGAATAAAAATGATATAGATTTTTTGAAAGATACAAATGCCTTTGATATTTTTTCGTATTCTGTTTTTGACAACGAAAAAATCTTGAATGTATTTGCTAATTCTGATTACAAAGAGACACCGCCAAAGTGCATAGTAGTTGACTCTGGAAAGTCAGAACTCAATCCTTGTGCCTTGGTTAGAATCCTTCTTATGCACCTTTTGGCATTTGATATCATAGTTTCTTCATACAAGAGCCACAGTTCTATAGAGGACTGTTTGCCAAAAGACTACTATGATGTATATGTATATGATGACATACCAAAAGACTACAATGTAACCAAGGAAAAAAAGAAGGTTTTGCCCGTATTTTTGTGGATTGTTTTTGCAGCCCTTGTTGCGTATGTTGTACTGCATTGGGGACTAAAAATATTATAATCCAGACCAGACTTCTAAAAACGGCAAATTTCGCACCTATTTCTCATAGACATCATATTTGTTCCACAAGTCTTCGAGTCTAGTGAATTTTTTTGTTACTAGGTCTTGATTTTCCTTTGCTAGTCCTATTATCATTGCGTTTACTAAACTTATTGGAGCTGTCATTGAGTCTATAAATGTGCTCATTCCGGCTTCTGCGTATAATAACTCATCTGTAAATTCTGATATTGGCGATTTTTCAGAATCACTTATTCCAAAAACTTTTGCCCCTCTGTATTTTGCATACCTAACAGCGGCAAGAGTTTTTTTAGTGTATCTAGGAAAACTAAAAACTATTATTACATCATTATCATCTATGTGTATTATTTCGTCAAGAAGCTCTCCAGCTCCAACAGGAACGAGTTTTATATTTTCCTTCATTAAGTTTAGGTAAAAGGCTAGGTATTCAGCAGGTATTTTAGATGAACGGTGCCCGACTATGTAGATGTTTTTTGCTTTGTTAATTCCCTTGCTTATCCTTGAAATAGCGTCAAAATTATTCATTTCTAGTGTGTGTTTTATATTGTCTACATCTTTAATCAATATTCCTTTTATGTCTCTTTCTGTGTCAGTAGATTCTTTTAATATGTTAAATCTCTCTAGGGTAGAGAGTGTGTTTTTGAATGTGTTTGCTAGTGATTTTTGCATATCATTATAGTCTTCATAGCCTATAAATTGGGCAAACCTTCCCACTGTACTAGCACTTACACCAACTGCTTTACCTAAATTATATGCTTTTAAAAATAATATTTCTATTGGGTCTTTTAATATGTAGTCTGCTATTAGTTTTTGGTTTTTGCTGAATTTTACGTAAAATGATTTTATTCTTTCTTCTAGGCTAATGTCCTCTGTTATTGTTACACCACCACTTATTTTTGATTTTGCAGCTAGTTTTACCCCAGCTTCTAATGCGGCTATGTTCAATTTTTCTGTTCCAGATGGAACCCTGTCTAATATACATTCTTTTGCTGTTTCAACCTTTATCATACCAGTAATTTCGCATAATAAACCTATTGCTACAATGTTTGCAACAATAGGTTTTCCTAAGTCCTCTGTTGCAGTTTTTAGTATAGGTGAACGAATTATCTTGCAATTTACATCGTCGTCATTTATTTCAAGGCTATCGTCTATGATAACACAGCCTTCTCCCTCCATTTCTCCTACATATTTATCTAGGGCTTTTTGGGTTAGGCATAATAATACATTAGGAACTTCTACTTTTGGAAATTCAATCATTGACTCGCTTATTATAACTTCTGCCTTTGAAGCTCCGCCCCTAGCCTCTGGGCCATAACTTTGGGATTGGACGGCATTTTTGCCTTCCATAATTGCACCCTCAGCTATTATAATTCCGGCTAAAATTAGACCTTGACCGCCAGAACCAGTTAATCTCATTTTTATATCGTGCATATTTTTCCTCTCTATTTTAATTAATTAGATTTTTGATTTGCTTCTATTATTTTCTGATACAAGTCAGTATATTCGGGTTTATCTATGATTGGATATTCGCCCATTGTGTGTTTTCCTTCAAGTTCTTCGGGTGTCATTTTTTCAGCCTTTTTAAAGTCGACATAGTTTTCTTTTAGGTGTTGCATCATATTTACGGCTGAACCTTTTTTGTTTTTTCTACCATAATATGTAGGGCATATACTTATTGCTTCAACTATGCTAAATCCGTTGTGTCCAATCGCTGTTTTTATATATTTATCTAGTTTTGCTACGTGGTAACAGGTTGCCCTAGCTGAGTATGTTGCCCCAGCTCCGTAAGCTAGTTTTGCGATGTCAAAAGGTTTGTCTATACTACCGTAAGGAGCTGTTGTACCCATGTCGTGCTCTGGTGTGGTAGGTGAAAATTGCCCCCCCGTCATACCGTAGATATTGTTATTATAGACAATTACTGTAAGGTCGATATTTCTTCTGCAAGCATGAATTAGGTGGTTGCCCCCAATTGCCGCAGCATCCCCATCTCCAGAAACTATGATTACTTTTAGTTTTGGGTTGGCTAGTTTTATTCCAGTAGCGTAGGCTAAAGCTCTGCCGTGAGTTGTGTGCAGTGTGTTAAAGTCCATATATCCAGGGGCTCTAGAGGAACAACCAATTCCAGATACCACAACGACGTCTTTTTTATCAAAACCGTGGGCATCTATAGCTTTTATAATGCTATGAGTTATAATTCCATGTCCACAACCAGGGCACCATATATGTGATAGCCTGTTTACCCTAAAATATTTGTCAACCAAAGGATTATTCATCTACTACCTCCAAAACGGCACTGTAAATTTCATAAGGGGTAATTACTTCGCCATTTGCCTTGCCTATTAAGTCAACGCTTGCTCTGCCCTTTGTTAGTCTTTCTACTTCAAACACCATTTGACCTAGGTTCATCTCTACTACGAAAATATGCTTAATTTTATCGACAATATTTTCAAAGTCTTTATCAGGGAATGGCCATACTGTTTTTGGTCTAAATAATCCCACTTTGTACCCATCTTTTCTTAGATAGTTGATGGCATTTTTTGTGCTTTTTGTCATAGAACCAAAGGTAATCATTAAAATTTCAGCATCATCTAAACCCTCTGTTTCTACTTTTACAATATCATCGTAGTTATTTTGTATTTTGTTTGTCATGTGTTCTATCATAATACCTGCATTTGATGTTGAATTTGACGGAAAACCTGTTTCATCGTGAAATAGTCCAGTTATGTGATAGCGATATCCAGTTCCAAAGGGAGCTAGTGGAGCCATTTCGTCGTTTGCTAAGAGTTCATAAGGCAGGTATTCATCTGGAGAACATTCGGGAATTTTTCTGTCAATTACTTCTATTACTCCTTGTTCTGGTATTTCAATTTTTTCTCTTAAGTGAGCCACTACTTCGTCCGAAAGAATTATGACAGGGGTTCTATATTTTTCTGCTAGGTTAAAAGCTCTGATTGTTTCAGTAAAACATTCATAAACAGAGGCAGGTGATATGACTATAATACTGTGGTCGCCGTGTGTTCCCCATTTTGACTGCATTAAATCTCCCTGTGATGGGGCGGTTGGTAGACCAGTAGATGGACCTCCACGTTGTACGTTTACTACAACTAAGGGAATTTCAGCGATACAGGCATAGCCTAAGTTTTCTTGTTTTAGTGAAAACCCCGGACCGCTTGTAGCTGTCATCGATTTAAGCCCTGCGATAGAGGCGCCTATCGCTGCTGCAATTCCGCCAATTTCGTCCTCCATCTGTATGAATTTTCCGCCTACCTTTGGCAATCTAAGAGCTGATTTTTCAGCAATTTCAGTAGATGGTGTTATAGGGTAGCCACCAAAAAATTTCATACCTGCATACAAAGCCCCCTCGACAAATGCCTCATTACCTTGCATCAACTTTATAGATTTACTGTCCATTTTTTTCCTTTCTGATTTAAAAAAAATTTTTTAAAAATAAAAACGCCATTATAAAAAGGCGTTATATTCTAAATTAATTATCTATTTTTTCTTTATCCTCCACTAAAAATATAGCGAAATCAGGACATAAGTTTTCACACATCTTACAAGATATACAATCTTGTGGATTTAGCATTTTAATTTGTTCGTGAACATCTAGTGCCAAACACGATTTTGGACAAAACGAAACACAGATACCGCAACCTTTACACCAATCTGGTTTTGTTTGAACTTTAAGTTTTTTCATCACTTATCTCCCATCAATTACATCTTAACTATATTAACGGCAAAATGCAAGATATTTTTCATTTTTTTATAAAAAATAAAAAAATAACATAGTAAAATGAAAACAACTTTTCAAAATAATTTGAAATTAAGTAAGAGATTTTTAAACAAATAAGCTTTTAAAACTTTTTTTACTCATTGATATCTTTTAAAATATCACTGATTTCTTGTATGATATTTATTGCTGTTTTAAAATCTTGTTTTTGTTCAGTAAATAATAAAGTATTGTGTAAATTTTCATAGTTTGTTTTAATATTATTATCAAAATAATGTTTCCAATTTTCAAATGAATATTTTTCGTTAGGATTATAGGCTTTAGATATATTTCTTTTTTCTAAATAAAATGTATCTGTTTCTTTGGTAATTTTAATTAGTTCCTTTAATTCATTTTTATCACTTATAAAATCTTGTATTTCAGGCATATTATATAATTTAACTATATCATAGATATGTCTTACTTTATTGGGTAGTGTTAAGCAAATAGCATGTCGTTTAATTGACATTACCTTATCAATAAAAGTTCTTTCTATATTTAAGACGTTAAGATATACAGTATTTAATTCAAAATTAGATATATCATCTGTAAAGTTAAATATTTCCAAATATTCCTGTATATATAATTTTAAGGATTTTTTACTATAAGGTTCTGGTTTAACACTAGAACCAATTTCAAGTTTAATCATTTCGTCGCTTTTGTGTGTATCGCTATACCAAATAAAACTACTTTTATTTCTATCGTTACGTTCAGTATTTATTTTTTTTATTTTAAAATTATTTGCAAGTGTTGTTTCAATAGTTTTTAATTCTTTAGATATTTGTTTTTTAGACATATCATTATCTGGTATATATGTTAAATCAATATCTTCTGAAAATCTTTCTATTGAATTAGCGTAGCATTTACTTAGAGATGTACCACCTTTAAATACAACGCAGTCATTAAATTTACTATTAGCAAGATTATTTAAAATCATAGTAATAAAATAATCTTTTCTGATGGCAGAAGCAGGAATATTAAAATGTTTGCTACTTAAGCTTATTAAGTTATTAAAAGAATTATCAAGATGTAAATTCATATATTTTCTCCAAATCTATTATTTTGTACTTAGATGTTTTTCTTAAATGATTTTTAACTGAATTTTCTATACCAAAATAATCAAGTAAATATTTTAGTGATGCTAGTGTAGATTTTTTATATTTGATATTTTGGATAACATTATTAAAAGCTTGTTCGGTATAATTTTCTGCTAAATACTTTAATGTTTTAGCGAGCATTTTATAATTAACATCTTCAATATTTTTATAATTTTCAAGTATTTCAAGTAATTCTATAATAAAAATATTATTAGATGTAAATTGAATATTAGCCTTTTTTATTTTTACGTTAGATACATTTTTAGTATTTTCATATATAATATTTGAATACATTTCAATCTGCTTAGGTACTTGTGTTGTGAGAGAATACTTATTATATAGTTTATATGCTATCAAAACACCGTTATTTTCACCTAAATAGTAAGAGGTGATTTCGTCTTCACCCGAGCTTAAAACTCCATATTTAGTGATTTTTGGAACGCAATAGATACCTTTAGCAACTTTTATAATCTTTTTCGATTTATACATACGAGAAATAGCCTTATAAAATGCTTGTTCAGACATATTTATAAATTCATTGAAATATAAGTTATTGACATCAATAAGCTCTAGTTTAGGATAATTATAAATACTTTCTTCTAATGTTTTCATAAAATCACAACCTTTCTTAGCGTTATTGTAAATGATTATATAATATTAGTCAAGTTTTTTTAAGTTTAACTTGACATATTTAAAGTAAAAACAGGCAATTTATAAATTGTATTCGATAAATTAATTGATACATAAGTATTTCGATTGTAAGCTGTGTATGGTAAAAACAATAAATAATGACTATGTACATCTATAGTATTAAATTCCTTATTAAATTTGACTTTTATTCTCATCTGCTATAAACTACAAATATGATACAAATTCGTAATTTATTTTATAAATACCCTAGTTCTAATAAACTGGTTTTGGATGATGTAAATTTTGATGTCGAAAAAAAGTCAATACTCTCTTTGATTGGCCCAAATGGCTCTGGAAAATCAACTCTTTTAAGGCTTATGGCTGGGCTGTTAAAAGCCTCAGAACGAACAGTTTTTATCCTAGAAAAAGATATAAAAGAATACAAGAAAAAAGAACTTTCTCAGACTATATCTTTTCTTCCGCAATTACAATCTAAGGTAGGCGGATTGTCTGTAAATGAACTTGTATCTATGGGTAGAACTCCATATCAAAAATCAGGGTGGCTAATGTCAAAAGAGGATAAAAAAATAGTAAATTGGGCTATGGAATATATGCAAATTACGGATTTAAAAGATAAGATAGTAAAAGAACTTTCGGGTGGACAGGCTCAGAGAGTAAGGCTTGCTATGGTGCTTGCCCAAGATACGCCAATAATACTACTCGATGAACCGGTTACCTACTTAGACTTGCATTACCAGAGTAGTTTGCTATCTTCCATTAGGAAATTGAGTGAGGAATTTGACAAGACCTTTATTTCTGTATTTCACGATATAAATCAAGCAATAGAAATATCTGATAAAATGCTTATGCTTAACGGCGGAAAGATTTTTGCAAAGGGAAATCCTAAGGATTTAGCGAATAAGAAAACAATAGCAGAAGTTTTTAGAATTAATTCGACTGTTTATTTTGCAGAGGGTAGGACAAAACCCTTTATAATACCAGAAATAATTAATTAGGAGGTAGCTTATGATTGAAATTATGGTGCATACGCCTGTTACATCTAGGGGAATGATTTGTTCGTATTTAAAGGACAGGATTAAGGAAGAAGGATTGAGTCTAAAAGAGGAAATTAAGATTACTTCTCCACATGACTATGAAGACCAAGAACACGGGCTAGACAATTGGTTAGAAAATTGTATTAAAAACGATACTATGCCAGATATTATGTTATCTCACGCTTCTGACTTAACAGTGCTATCTACTTATGATGATGTTGCAAAATACTTTGAACCTATTTTTAAAGACCTATACAAAAAACATCCACTAATTGATAAATTTTCAAGTTTTGAGGATAAAGATCGCTATTTTTATCCCTTGTTTTTGATATGTATGCTAATGGTTTATAATAAGAAAAACATAGATAAGTCAGAGTTAAATTCATCTTGGAAAGACTTATTGAATAAAAAGTTTAAAACAGTAATTACATCTGAATTTAAACCGCCTACAAAGATAACAGGTTCAAAAATATTAAAGGAAAATCCAGAACTTATAGATGAATTTATGAACTTGGATAAGGTAAACTCTCCAATAATGATAATAAAACAATTGCAATCAGGAATGATAGACCTAGGTCTTAGTCATACTTCTTTTGCGATAACTGGAAATACGAGTAATATAGAAATAAATTATCCAAAAGAGGGAATAGCTGGACTTCCACAAGTAATTATGTGCAAAAAAGGGGTTAGCGAAAAAGTTATTCCGATAATAGAAATATTATTAGAAAAAAAATTGCAAGATGACCTTATAAAAAATGGATTCTTTACCTTGCAAAAAGGAAGTGAAAACAATCCAGAGATAGAAAAACATATAAAAGACTGGCAAGGTTATAGGGAATTTACTGATGAAGTTAAAAAGTTTGAAAACTATGGAAAGTAATTTAAAAAGGATAATACCATGATAGAACACGGATATAAAGCTATGCAACCCATTTACCCCTTATTAGTACAGCAGTTTATAGATGACTATGATTTAGATAGGGGCGTAGTCTGTGATATAGGTACGGGGCCGGGGTTTTTGGGGCTAGAAATGGCTAAGGCTACGAATATGAAGATAATCTTTTTAGATATAGATAAAGATGCTATATCTAAGGCGAAAAAAAGTTTTGAAGATTTAGAAGCAGACAATGAGGCAGAATTTATAATATCTCCAGTAGAAAAGATTGCTTTGCCTGATAATTCTGTTGATTTTGTAATGAGTAGAGGTTCTATTTTCTTTTGGAATGATGTAAATAAAGGACTCCTAGAGATAAATAGAATTTTAAAGTCTGGTGGCACCGCTGTAATTGGCGGCGGCATTGGACGTTATATGCCAGATACAATGAGAAAACGAATATTAAAAGGAATGAGAGAGGGGGTAAAAAAACGAGGCGAAACAAGACCAACATTTGAGGAATTTACTGAATTAGTTATGTCTAGCAATATTCCAAATTCAAGAGTTTATAATGATGGAGATGGAAAAGGCGGACTGTGGTTTGAAATAAGAAAGGATTAAGGAATGAAAAAATTTACATCTATTTTATTGGCTTTAGCACTGTTATTTTCTATGACAGCTTGTGGTGGAGATGAAAATGCAAAAGAGGGAAAAGAGCCTTCGACTACATCTAGCGACTCCGCTCAGAATGACAAAGAGGGTCAAAAACAAGAAGAAAAACAAGACGATAAGAAACAGGAAGATAAGCAAGAAGAAAAACAAGACGATAAACAGAAAGAAGAAAAAGACGACAAAGAAAAAGAAGAGGGAAATGAAGGTGAAGAAGAGGGCTTAAAGATAGTTGATGGACTAGGTAGAGAAGTTGTATTGCCTAAAGACCCACAAAGAGTTCTAGCACTCAATTCAGCTATGATGGAAAGCTTTTTTATATTGGGAATTACACCAGTTGGAAAGGTTGATAACTACAAAATTAGAGAAGAAGGTATTGCACTTCCATCAGTGGGAACGCCAAATAATATCAACCTAGAAAAAGTATATGAATTAGAACCTGACTTTATAGTAGCTCACACACGTTTCCATTCAGCGATAGTTGATGACCTAGAGAGAACTGGGGCAGTTGTTTATTTTATAAATCCAACGAACTACACAAACGAAGAAACTGACGATTGGCAGGTAGTTTTAGCACGTTCATTAGATAAGGTGGATGAATGGGAAGCTTATCAAGCAGAACTAGACACATTGGGCAAAAAATTAGGAGATGAAATTAGAGAATTAGCTGATATTAAAACTGGGGTAATGCTAAATGTAGGCGAGGAAGTTACCGCTGCTCAAAAGGCTTGTGGTTTTGGTATAGTAATGGATAAACTAGGCATCGAAAACATAGTTCCAAGTGATTTGCCTGACGCTAAGAAAAAATCATGGGTTAAGTACAATGTCGAGAATATAGTTGAAGCAGACCCTGATGTTGTTCTTATTTTGGCAAATAGCAAGGACAAGGAAGAAAACAAACAATCGCTTAAAAACTTTAAGAATGACCCTAAGTGGTCTAGCCTTACTGCTGTAAAAGAAAATAGGGTGTTTATCTTGCCATTTTCTGTAAATCCAAACAGGTCATCATTCCAAGGTATGATAGAAAAAACAGCAAATACTATCAAAAAAGGACTGTCTAAGGGTAATTAGAATAAATGACAATGTCTAAAAAAGAGAAAAAAAGCAGAATTGTCAATCCAAGAAAAAAAATAATCTTTATAGTATTGGCATTTCTGCTTTTAGTCCTAAGTGTATTTATAAGTGTATTATGTGGAAGCGTTAATTTTAGCTTTTCAGAAGTTTTTTCTTATATATTTTCACCTGCAAAAATGGACTATAAGTATAGCATAATAATGAATGTTAGATTTCCAAGAATACTAACGGGTGTTTTGGTTGGGATGAATTTGGGTGTTGCAGGAGCTTTATTGCAATCAATACTAAGAAACCCAATGGCTTCGCCAAATGTAATTGGCGTTAATTCGGGAGCAGGATTTGCTGCGGTTCTTGTGATGAGCGTTCTTCCGCAGTATTACAATTTAATTCCAATAGCTGCGCTTATTGGTGCCTTACTAGCTTCCACTATTATATTTGCCCTTGCAGTGAGTAAGAGCAGATACAACACAACGACATTTTTAGTTTTGGCTGGTGTTGCTGTATCTCATTTTTTGAAAGCAGCAACATCAGGTTTGATGTCGATTAATTATGAAGTTTTAGAAGTTACATACTCTTGGCTACTTGGCTCTTTATCTGGAAGGAGCTGGCCAGAATTTTATATGATACTACCATATAGTATAATTGGCTTAATTGCCGCAGTTTTCATAAGCCCAAAATTAAATCTATTTAGTTTGGGCGATGAGCTTTCTTCCACTGTAGGACTCAAGACAAATTTATATAGAATTATCATAATATTGATTTCTTCGATATTGGCTGGTAGTGCTGTAAGTGTTGCAGGAACAATAGGTTTTGTAGGACTTATAGCTCCACATATTGCTAAAATAATAATTGGATATGACTTTAGGTATACCTTGATATTTTCATCTTTGCTCGGCGGTATTTTAATGGTTGTAGCAGATACTCTAGCAAGGACTATGTTCTTGCCAATAGAGTTAAATGTTGGAATACTTACTGCTATATTGGGTGGACCTTTCTTCTTGTATTTATTGATTAAAAAAGGAAATATTGCTTAATGTTGCTAATGCAACAGTAAATAGAGGTAAACTTTGTTATTATTTTATTAGCGAAAACAACTAAGAAAGAAGAAGGTAGTATTATGAACAAATATTTTGATGAAAAAACTAAGATATACGATATAGTAACAAAGTATCCAATGACGTTAGATTACTTAGTTAGCGTAGGTTTTACCCCATTAAAAAACAAGCAGATGTTAAACACTATGGGCAAGGTTATGGCTATAGGACAGGGTTGTTCACTTAGAGGCATTGATTATGATGCTCTTGAAAAAAATTTAGTAAATATAATATCCGATGAAACTATGGATAAGGATGTAAGTTTGGGTACGAGCAAAATACAATACGATAAACCAGACTTTCTTATGACAGGGGTTCTGCCATGTCCTATAAGATTGAGTTTGGAAGAAGCGATGCAATCATCAGAAAAAATACAAAATATTTCAGAAAAACCAAGATATGACTTACAAGCTGCATCTATGGGTATAGATTATATTAAGAAGTCATTTGATAAGGAAAAGGGAACTAGCCCAGATGTGATATTGTCAGTTGGATTTGAATATTTTTTTGGAAAAAAAGTGCAAAAAGAAATGTTTGTAGATGGCGATTATATGTTTAAACAGCCTAAGATGAGCAAGCATTTTGATAATGACATCATAAATCTAAAAGACCCAAAGGAAAGGTATTTTGTACTAGCTATGGTACCTTGTGTATTCTTAGTAAACACAAAAGTTTTAGGAGATAGAAAATTTGATTCTTGGTCTGATTTAGTAAAACCAGAATTTGAAAACTCGCTTTCTATTCCTCTAGGCGACCTAGATATGTTTAACGCAATATGTTTGAACATATATAAAGACCATGGTTATGAGGGAATAAGACAACTTAAAAAGGCTAATTCTCAAAGTCTGCACCCAGCAGAGATGGCAAATGCTTTTAAAAAGGAAAATCCGCCAGCAATAAGTATAATACCGTATTTTTTCACAAAAATGGTATTTAACACCAAGGATATAAAGGTTGTTTGGCCAAAGGATGGGGCAATTATAAGTCCGATATTTTTGATGGCTAAGAAAGATAAACAAAAAGAAGTTGATACTATTATAGACTTTTTTAGAAATGAAGAAGTTGACGATTTACTAAGTGCAAATGGAAAGTTTCCTTCAACTTTAGATACGGCTAAATATCATTTGACAGAAGAACAAAAACTAAAGTGGGTAGGATGGGATTTTATTTACGAGAATGATGTTGATGAGATACTCGCCGAGTGTGAGAAGATTTTTGAGGAGTAGTAAAAAATGAATTTAGCTATAATTTCGGGGCCACCATCATCAGGTAAAACGAGCATAATAATAAAGACAGCAAGTGTCCTTATGGATATGGGCTATAAGGTCGGCGTTATGAAGTTCGACTGCCTTTATACTAATGATGATGAGGTATATAAAAACAAGGGGATACTTGCAAAAAAAGGATTGTCGGGGGGATTATGCCCAGACCACTTTTTTATCTCCAATATAGAGGATTGTTTGGAGTGGGCATTAAGTGAAAACCTAGACGTGCTTTTTATAGAAACAGCAGGGCTTTGTAATAGATGTTCTCCATATATACAGCACATAACTGCTATATGTACAATAGACAATTTATCAGGGATAAACACCCCTAAAAAGATAGGTCCAATGCTTAAATCAGCAGATATTGTGGCTGTGACAAAGTCAGACATCGTTTCTCAGGCAGAAAAAGAAGTTTTTGCTTCGAGGGTGTCATTTGTAAATCCAAAGGCAAAGATACTCCACGTAAATGGGCTTACAGGTCAGGGAGCAGAAGAACTTGCAAAATTGATACTTAAAAATAAATTAAGTGTGGATAGTCTTGAGGGTTACAAACTTAGGTTCCCTATGCCTGCTGCACTATGTTCGTATTGTTTGGGAGAGACGAGGATAGGCAAGGAATATCAGCTAGGTAACGTGAAAAAAATAAAAATAGATATGTAGTATATGAGGGATAAGATGAACAATAAGACAATTAAAGAAATAGTGGATAAACATCCTTATGTTATAGAATTTTTTGAAAATTACAGTTTGAATATAGACGAAATAGCTCACTTGACGATAGATGAAATGCTAAGGTCAAAGAGTATAGAAATGCTAGAGGATTTGGCTATTGACCCAAAGACTTTTGAAAGTGAACTGAATACCTATATTGAAATGATACTTGAGTTTACCAGCGAAAACACCAATACAATAGGAAGCATAAGTATTTTAGCAGGTAAAAGCAAGAATGGAGAAAAAGAAAATTTTGAAGAAATTGTTTTAAATAAGTCAGATATGGTATCTATTGTAGGTGCTACTGGAAGCGGGAAGTCAAGGCTACTTGCTGATATAGAGTGGCTTGCAAATAGAGATACTCCGACGGGTAGAAAAATATTGATAGACGGTAAAGAACCAGACTATTCACAGAGGTACAATCCCCAAAATAAAATAGTAGCTCAACTTTCACAAAATATGAACTTTGTAATGGACTTGTCTGTCTACGAATTTTTAGAGATGCACGCATCTAGTAGAATGGTTGAAAATCCCAAGGAAACAATTGAGAAAATATTAGATTGTGCCAATGATTTAGCAGGAGAAAGCTTTTTATCAGATACCCATATAACATCACTTAGTGGGGGTCAGTCAAGGGCGCTTATGATAGCTGAT
>PDWI01002993.1_pt1 | contig 24619 bp, 24 predicted proteins | sample 1430891 | NCBI WGS metagenome assembly PDWI01 (sample SAMN01162508, study PRJNA174530) | Oral metagenome, whole genome shotgun sequencing project. | biome: Marine environment; feature: Marine mammal; material: Swab sample of the gingival sulcus; isolation source: swab sample of gingival sulcus...
GCAACTGATGGAACACCATTATATGCAAAAATCACAAAACCAGCGAATTTTGACCCAAATAAAAAATATCCTGTGTTGATTTATGTTTATGGAGGTCCTCACGCTCAATTGGTTACCAATTCGTGGTTAGCGGGGTCAAGTTTATGGATGCCAGCCTTTGCCACTTTGGAAAATTACATCGTATTTACGGTGGATAATAGGGGCTCAGGGAATAGAGGTTTTGCTTTTGAAAGTGTTATTCACAGAAATTTGGGAACAAACGAAATTGAAGACCAAATGCAAGGTGTCAAATATTTAAAATCATTACCTTTTGTTGATGCTAACCGAATCGCCGTAAATGGTTGGAGTTTTGGTGGATTTATGACTTCAAGTCTGATGATGAAAAAACCAAACGAGTTTAAGGTGGGAGTTGCAGGAGGTCCTGTAACCGATTGGAAATACTACGAAGTGATGTATGGCGAACGTTATATGGACACGCCACAAGAAAATCCAGAGGGGTACAAAAAGGCTCGTTTGCACAATCATATCCAAAATTTAAAAGGAAAGTTGCTGATTATTCATGGAAGTATAGACCCGACTGTTGTGCCACAACAAAGTATGACATTGCTAAAAGATGCTATTGAAAAAGGAGTGCAAATTGACTTTTTTACTTATCCTATGCATCCGCATAATGTTAGGGGCAAAGATAGGTCTCACCTTGTGGAAAAAATGATGGATTATATCGTTAGGTTTAATAAATAAGCATTTGATATAAATAGCAAACCGTTACATAAATGATTTTTGTATCGGTTTTTTTTTGATAAAAAAATCACTTGTTTTTGCCACTATCCTCTATGGCTTTAAGGATTAGTTCTATTTGTGGGATAAGAGCGTTTATTTCATTGTTGTTTACTACAAAATCAACTTTGGGAACTAACTCCTCTGGCGATATTTGAGATGCGATACGACTTGCTACCTCTTCGGCTGTTATTACCGAACGAGACATTACTCTTCCAATGCGTAGAGCGATAGGAGAGAGGACTGCAATAGTTTTATCGAAGTAGTGTTGTAGATTATTCTCAAAAATAATAGCCGATTCAAAAAATACAATGTTACTTGATTGTAGTACAGTCCATTCATAGAAGTTATTCATCACTGCCGAGTGAACAATCGTATTCAACTCTTTTAGTTTTTGGGGAGAATTAAAGACCACTTTTGATATGAAATGACTATCAACTACTCCGTTGTCGTATGCCTTGTGGCTAAATGTTTTACAAATATTTTTCCTAATAGTTGTATCGTTGTTCATAAGCCATTTCGCACTAACGTCGGAGTCGTAAACAGGGTAGCCATATAGCGTAATTAGTTTAGCAACAGTAGATTTGCCACAGCCTATGCCTCCGGTCAGCCCTATTTTGGTTTTTGGCGAAGTTTTCATCTATTGTTTTTCGAGTGTAAATTCTATCTCTTTGGGCAAAATGCCAACGACCTCAACTGTCTTTGGCTTAGATACTATTTGAGCAATACAAGTTTTGTTTGAGTGTCGCTTTTGGTAGTCAATCTCTACCGTGAAATCCTCTGCGTCAATAGAGTGGTATCGGCTAAAAGGCACAGCGACAGATATAGATATATTGGCAGGAAATGCTCTCATAGATAGTCCGACTGGAGCGTTTTTGCATACAACAGGCACCGACAACGACTTGGTAGTCGCTCTTTCGATAGGGATTTGTATCTTTATAATATTGGGATAATAACTGACCTCTTCGCCGTTGCTTACTTCATATAATAGTTCTGTGGTGCAATCCAAAGAGTCTTTTTGTGGCAAGTCTTTGATATTTAGTCTGTTTATTAGTCTTATGTTTTGCTCTGTAGCGTAAGCCGTTATTTGTCGAGGCGACAGAGAGATGCTATCAGATACCATATAGCCTTTTTTGGTTAAAATATGATTGTCTAAAAATACGCCGATTTTTTTTGACTGCAATAGAGTATAATCTATGTTAATCTCTTTTGGAGAACAATTTATAATGTCAATTTGTTTGCCAAAATCATTAGACATTCTATCGTTGATGATTTCTTGTATGTTGTATGTTTTTTGTCTTTGCTCACCCTTTGTGTCTATATCATACAAATCAACCATTACTGTGTCTTTCTTTTGCAAAAAAAGATAATCCACAAAAGAGAGTTTAGAATCTTCTATCACAACTCTAATGTTAGATGGCAAATTGCTTTTTATCTTAATATTGGTAGGTTTGTTGATGTAATGTATTGTGTACTCAAATTTGACTCTTTTGCTTGTTGTGTGCATTAGCCAAAAAAAAGAAGAGAGAATCAAAAAAAACACAAAGATTGCCGTTCGTTTACAGAAAACAAATTGGACAATCTTTTGTGCTATTTTTAACATAATCAAGTGTATATTAGATGAATATATGTTTGATTTATGTAGGCTTGGAAGTGATTGTGTAGGTTATTTTGTTGTTTCTACTGCCGAAGGGTCTGCGGCATCAAACACCATATTTTTGTTTACCCTAATCTTCACGCCGTCAGAGATTTCAACCACTACATAGTTCTCTTTCACATCTTTAATCTTGCCATATATACCACCTTGTGTAACGATGTTTTTGCCATTTGCCAATGATTCTTGAAACTTGCGTATCTCTTTTTGGCGTTTGCTTTGAGGACGAATCATAAAGAAGTAGAAAACCACTATTAGTAGAGCAAACATAAGTACTGTACTCCAAATGCTACCGCCTTGCGGTGTGGCTTGTAATAATACTGTCAAAATAGTCATAGTTGTGTTGTTTTTGGTTTTGTTTAGGTTGCAAAGGTAATAAAAATAATTGATAGAGCTGTTTGATAAAATAAAATATACTGTTTGTATTATATTTAATGTGTCTTCAAAATTCTAAATTATTTATTATCTTTGCATATTTATAACAGAACAATATAAAGTTTAATATATGGCAAAAGAGATTAAGGAGCTAACAAATGCAGAAGATAATTACTCGCAGTGGTATAATGATTTGGTAATGAAAGCTGATTTGGCAGAAAATTCAGCGGTCAGAGGTTGTATGGTTATCAAGCCCTATGGTTATGCTATTTGGGAAAAGATGCAGGCACAACTTGATAAAATGTTTAAAGATACTGGGCATATGAACGCTTATTTCCCGTTGTTTATACCAAAGTCATACCTTAGCAAAGAGGCTGACCACGTCGAAGGTTTTGCCAAAGAGTGTGCTGTGGTTACTCATTATCGTCTCAAAAACTCTCCCGATGGCAAAGGAGTAGTGGTTGACCCCAATGCCAAGTTGGAGGAGGAGTTGATAGTGCGCCCTACTTCTGAAACTATTATTTGGAGTACCTACAAAAATTGGATACAGTCATACCGAGACCTGCCAATATTAGTTAATCAGTGGGCAAATGTGGTGCGTTGGGAGATGCGTACTCGTCTGTTTTTGCGTACTGCCGAATTCCTTTGGCAAGAGGGACATACCGCTCATGCCACACAGGAGGAAGCGATGGATGAGGCTGTTAAAATGCTGAATGTATATTCCGAATTTGCCGAAAAATTTATGGCTCTGCCAGTTGTTAAAGGAATAAAATCTGCAAATGAACGATTTGCGGGTGCGTTAGAGACATTCTGTATAGAGGCTATGATGCAAGATGGCAAAGCGTTACAGGCTGGAACTTCACACTTTTTGGGGCAGAATTTTGCAAAAGCATTTGATGTACAGTTTGTAAACAAAGATAATAAAATGGATTATGTGTGGGCGACATCGTGGGGTGTATCTACTCGTCTGATGGGTGCTTTGATAATGGCTCACTCGGATAATAATGGGTTGGTCTTACCTCCAAAACTTGCTCCTATTCAAGTCGTAATCGTACCTATATACAAAAACCAAGAACAGTTAAGTAAGATTGCCGACAAAATAGAGCATTTGTTGCAAAAACTGAAAACTGAAAACATAAGTGTTAAATTTGACGACTCTGACAATAAAAAGCCTGGATGGAAATTTGCCGAGTATGAACTCAAAGGAGTACCTGTGCGTCTCGCCATAGGGAATAGAGATTTAGAAAACGGCACGGTAGAGATAATGCGCAGAGATACCTTGACCAAACAGACCGTATCGTTTGACGGCATAGATGAGTATATAATAGCACTTTTGGACGAGATACAAGATAATATATACAAAAAAGCACTTGATTTTAGAAAAGGCATCACTCGTGAAGTAAATTCCTACGAGGAGTTTAAGCAAGAGATAGAGAAGGGCGGATTCTTATCTGCTCACTGGGACGGCACACCAGAGACAGAGGAAAAAATTAAAGCAGAAACAAAAGCAACTATACGCTGTATCCCACTCGATAGAAAAGAGGAAAAGGGTGTTTGTATAGTATCTGGCAAACCAAGTGAAGGAAGAGTGTTGTTTGCGAGAAGTTATTGATAATAATAATGTTATAGTATAGACCAATGCGTATTGACATCATTACTCTATTGCCGGAACTTCTCGACAGTCCCCTCAACAACTCAATCTTAAAAAGAGCAAAAGAAAAAGGGTTGGTGGAGATAGTCGTACATAACCTCAGGGATTGGGCAAAAGATAGAAAACACCTCAGGGTAGATGACTATGCTTTTGGTTTCTCTGCTGGAATGGTGATGCAAATAGAACCGATATTTGATGCCATTACGGATTTGAAAACTCAAAGAGATTATGACGAAGTAATATTTATGTCGCCCGATGGTGAACGGTTTGACCAAAGTAGTGCCAATACATTGTCTCTAAAAGAGAATATTATAATATTGTGTGGTCATTACAAAGGTATCGACTATCGTGTCAGAGAGCATCTTATTACCAAAGAGATTTCAATAGGCGATTATGTGCTGACAGGCGGAGAACTCCCAGCAGCTATTGTGGCAGACTCAATTGTTCGCCTTTTGCCCGGAGCGTTAGGCGATGAACAGTCGGCACTATCCGACTCGTTTCAAGACAGGCTTCTTGCTCCGCCAGTATATACTCGTCCCTCTGAATTTAATGGCTGGAAAGTCCCTGATATATTGCTCTCTGGCAACGAAGCCAAGATTAGAGACTGGGAATACGATCAAGCATTGGAGCGAACTCAAAAATTACGCCCAGACCTATTGCAGTAGCAAAAAACTACAATGATAATTCTATTGTGAAAAAACATTGTAATATTCTTTTTGCTCAATTCTCTCTCATTGCCTCTATTGGTTTTATCTTGACGGCTTTGCTGGCGGGCATATAACCAGCTATTACTCCTGCTATGATGAGAATGGTGGTTGCGAGGAATACATAACTTAGTTCCACAGTGGGATTTTTGAATACAGACAACTGCACCTCTTCGCTCGTAGAGGCTCGTGCCGACATCTCCATGAAAAAATTTATCATCTCTGTCAGCCCAATGCCAAACATCATACCAATGTAGCCAAAGATTGTTGTAATAAGTATTGACTCCATTATGATGGATTTGAGAATAGACGATGATGAGGCACCAATGGCTTTACGAATGCCGATTTCACGAGTTCGTTCTTTGACAGAGACTAACATTATGTTGCTAACACCGACCACTCCTGCTATCAATGTCAAAATACCAATGATGGCAACAAAGGTGTTGATAGCACCAAAGACTTTCATCGTTTCGATGTATTGCTGATGTGCGTTGTCGATATATATAGCCTGTTCGTCTTGTGGGTCAAACATAAGACTTCTGCCTAATATCCTCATCAGCGATTGGTTAAAATCTTCGTTGGCTTTTTCTGTGTTTAGCCCATTGACCATAAATTGTATGCTGCCGATGTTTGCTGTTGTATTAAATATAGTCTGTGATGTGCTAAACGGTATATAGGCATCTGTGGACATAAATTTATTGGGTTTGCGACTATTGACGCCTATCACTTTGAACAGTACCTTGCCAACATGAACATATTTATCTATCGGAGATTCGTTTTTGTCAAAAAGTTTTTGTGCAATTTTGCGGTCAATAACGATGACTTTGTTGGAATGCTTGATGTCTAAATCATTGATGAAACGACTATCTTTACCTAAATCTATCGATTTGAAATGTATATAATCAGGCAATACGCCTAATACATTGACCTTCTCTTTTTTCTTTTTGTATGATATGATTTGTGGGGTGTCGTAGATAGGCGAAATATAAGATGCTTCTTTGACTTGAGTGCGTATCAATTCCAAATGTTCTTGGTGAAACTCAATATTTCTGTTGCTTTTTAGCCCTTTGTATGGTTTAGAGGTTGTTCCTGAATCGAGCGAAATGGTGTTGGTGGCACGGCGAATGAAATTAGATGTTACCGCATTTCGGAGTCCGTTGCCGGCACCAAGCAACACTATGAGGATGAATATTCCCCACGAAACGGATATGCCAGTGAGCGTTGTCCGTAGTTTGTTGCGTCTTATCGACTGAAATATCTCTTGTAAAATCTCTATCATCGCTATGCCTTTTTTTATAGAGGGTTGTTAGGCGTATCGCTCTCTATGATGCCATCTTTGAAACGAATGATGCGTTTGGTGGCATCGGCTACCGACTGTTCGTGGGTAACGATGACGGTGGTGATACCATCTCTATTGAGTGCTGTAAGTATATTCATCACCTCTTCGGTGGTCTTGCTATCCAAGGCACCAGTCGGTTCATCTGCAAGTATCAACTTGGGGTTTGAAATCATTGCTCTGGCAATGGCAACACGTTGTTTTTGACCTCCAGACATCTCGGCGGGGAGATGGTTAGCCCAGTTTTTTAGCCCCATCTTATCTAACATTTCCATTGCTAACATATTTCGTTTCTTACGAGCGATATTTCTATAATAAAGTGGAAGTGCTACATTTTCAAGAGCGTTTTTGTAATTTATAAGATTAAAAGACTGAAATATAAATCCAATCATTTCATTGCGATATTGAGCCGATTTCTTCTCACTGAGGTTTTTGATGAGTGTGCCTTCAAGTAGATATTCTCCTTGATCATAGTTATCTAAAATGCCAAGGATATTGAGCAAAGTCGATTTGCCTGACCCAGAGGCACCCATAATAGAGACATATTCGCCTTCGCCAATATGCAGGTCGATGCCTTTGAGGACATGTAAGGATATGGCTTCGGTATTGTATGATTTATGAATGTTTTTAAGGTCTATCATAATTTATAGTCTGTTGGTGTATATAAATGGGTTCCCAAAAGTTCATCTATCTTTTTGGCTAAATCTCCGACATTAATATCCAACAGTTTCATCTTTTTGACTATGGCAGGGAGTTCTATATCGTAAAACTCCCTTTTGTATAAATTCTTAACGATATTCATTGCCTCAGGTGAAATGAAAAAACCTAATCCTCTTTTGTCGTATATTATATTCAGCGATTTCAAATATTCGTATGTTCGCATCACTGTGTTTGGGTTTACTCCTAAATCAGGTCCTAACTCTCTAATAGACGGAATGCGTTCGTCTGCAAGGTATGTGCTATTTAGCACTCTATCGCATATAATATCTGCTATCTGTAAATATATTGCTTTGTGTTCACTAAATTTCATATTGCAAAGTTAGTATTTTATATTTTTAAAAATACGATACGATATTCCCATTAATATTATAGGTAAAATAGAGATGCGAAATAATCGTAATACTTGTAATGCTATTTCTATTTTGTTGCTTGATGAAAAATCAAACAGAGTGATGTAACTAATGTTATAATTGAAATGATAAGAGTTGTTGTAGCCACAAAGTTTTATAAGATAGACAACTGAAAGTATTACAAAGACAAAAGCTAAGAACAAGGCAATATAGGTAGCAATGATTTTTGTTATTTTATTTTTTATAAATATTAAGTTTAATAGAAAAATAAATTGCATACTTGTATGAATTGACAACCATAATTCAAGATATTCTCTAAATGAAGTAAATAATAATGGCATAGCAAATCCTACAAATCTCCCGGGAAATATAGTTGCCAATATTGTATCCATTAGACCAAATGGCACTATAACGCACAATGGGGTTACTATCAAACAGAATATCATCATACTCAAATATTTCTCAAAGATAGAAACCGGTAACATTATATCAGTGAGACCCTTTTTTGAGTGATTGACATTTTTGAAAAATGAAATTGGAGATAGTAGAAAAACTATTATCAATTGGCCGGTTATTATAGGGAATCGTTGTAATGCACTTATATTGTCATTTGCCAAAAGAGATATTAAGAAAAACACAAAAGGAGTGCCAGCAAATATCAAAGACATCCTTATTAACTGCCTTTTTCTGACCTCAAATATTCTGTAAAAAAATTGTAAAAATCTATTTAGTTGGAAAGTATTGTTCATATTAATTAGGAGTTTTTGAAAATATTAGTAATATGTGATTTGTGTTGCATAGTGGCGTTGAAGAGAGCCTCCAAGTTGATACGAGTTTCGCCCCTACCTTTATTTTTACTTACGCAGATGTATCCACCAATAGTTGGTTCAGAGTATAGGACATTTTGAGGTGTTGTGGTCTCCAAACTGAAATATAGTTTGTCGGCAATTCTCTCTAGTGACTCATTCATAAGTACAGAGCGGTTGTCGAGAATGATGATTGGGTCAATAAGGTTCTCTAAGTCACGAACTTGATGTGTTGATATTACTGCACAGGTAGTGTCAAGGCAATATTGTGCTACCATTTTGCGGAATATCGTTTTTGAAGGAATATCTAGCCCATTGCTTGGTTCGTCCATTAGCAGTAGTTGAGCATTGGTGGCTAAGGCAAAGGCAATAGCCACTTTTTTTGTTTGCCCTTGAGATATGCGGTCTAGGCGTTTATTGTTTTCCACTGAGAACTCATGTAGGATAGCCTCAAACTTTTGGAGGTCGAAGTTTGGGTAGAATCTACCATTACTCTTTGCAAATTGTAGCGGAGTAAGGTCAATCTGTATATACTCCAAATCTTCTGGCAGGTAATATATGTTGCTCAAAAACTGTGGTGTGCGCTCAAAAGGTATTTGGTCTCCTACCCGACAGCTACCAGCAAATGGTTTTTGCAGTCCTCCAATGATTTTCAGTAAGGTTGTTTTGCCCACTCCGTTTTCACCTAATAAACCGTATATTTTACCAGTTTCAAGCGTCATTGTGATGTCGCTCAATACTTCTTTTTTCCCGTATCGAGCCGAAAGATTTCTAATATCAATCATAATAATATATCTGTATTTAATAATCTATTTGTGTAATAGTCCAGTATTACACTTCAAAGGTAGTTGTTTTTTTTCAGTAAGCAAGTGTAAATTGTAATATTTAACTTTTTTTAGTAAATAAAGCGTTGAAGAACAATGTTAATCTTCAACGCTTTATTTGTTTGTTTTTACAAAAATCATTTGTCAATAGCCTGATATGCAATATCTTTGCGGTAGAAAAGATTCTCGCATTCTATTTTGGATATCTCTTGTAATGCTTTTTGTCGTGCCTCTGTGATAGTTTCTGCCAATGCTGTAACAAAAAGTACTCGTCCTCCATTTGTTAGCAGTTTGTTGCCCTCTTGTTTTGTTCCCATGTGGAAGAGTTCCACGCCTTCGAGTAGCGAACAGCCTTTTATTTCAATGCCTTTTTTGTAAGCCTCTGGGTAGCCTTTTGATGCAAGAACAAAGCCGATAGATGCTTGTGGCAACCAGTCTATTAAAGGTATTTTATTGTCTAAAATGTCATTAAATATATCGAATATGTCGCTTTTGAGTCGAGGTAAGACAACCTCTGTTTCTGGGTCGCCAAAACGAGCATTAAATTCAATTACTTTGATGCCGTCAGAGGTCTTCATTAGACCTCCATAAAGAACTCCAGTAAAGGGGCAATTTTCAGCAACCATAGCCTTTGCAGTCGGTTTCATAATATGCTCTAAGGCATACTCTTCGTCCTCTTTGGTAATGAATGTCAGAGGCGAATAAGCCCCCATTCCTCCTGTATTTGGTCCTTTGTTGTTTTCAAAAGCCCTTTTATGGTCTTGTGCTAATACCATAGGATAGACTTTATCGCCACTTACAAAACACATAAACGAAAATTCTACGCCCTCCAAAAACTCCTCTATGATGACACGCCCTTGTCCAAATTTTTTATTTAACAACATGTCGTCAAGTGCTAATATTGCTTCCTGCATTGACGTTGCCACTACAACACCTTTTCCAGCCGCCAAACCATCGTATTTGATGACGGTAGGAACGCCATTTTGTTTGAGATGCTTCATTGCTGAAGCGTGATTGTCAAATATCTCATATTTAGCCGTTGGAATGTCGTGTCGTTTCATCAAATCCTTAGCAAATTCTTTGCTCGACTCTATCTGTGTGGCTAGTTTTGATGCTCCAAAAATTTTGAGTCCATTTTGCTCAAATAAATCGACAATGCCCAAGGAGAGGCTTACCTCTGGACCTACTACGGTGAGGTCTATGCCATTTTTCTTGGCAAAATCAAGTAGTTTTTCTATCTCTGTGTCGGCTATCGGCACACACTCTGCTATCTGTGCAATACCAGCATTGCCAGAGGCACAATATATTTTAGATACTTTTGTAGATTTTTTTAGAGAGGAACAAATAGCGTGTTCTCTGCCACCAGAGCCTATTACAAGTACTTTCATGCAGTTTTTTTATTTGTGTTTTAAATAATAAACTGCAAATTTACATCAAAAAAGCCAATTATTGCCATTTAATATTTATGTTTTTAAAATAAATTTGTTAATTAATTTGTATCTTTGCCAAAAAAATTAGATAAAATATAATGCGGAAATCATCTAATATAGAGATAAAAAATAGAAAAGCACGATTTAATTATGAATTGCTAACCAAATATACAGCAGGTATTGTCCTTTATGGAACAGAGATTAAGTCCATACGAGAGGGCAAGGCAGGGCTGGTAGATGCTTATTGTGCTTTTAACAAAGGGGAACTTTGGATTATCAATATGAATATCGCCGCTTTTCGTCTTGGTAATTTTTATAATCACGAAGCCACTCGCACTCGTAAACTGCTACTTAATAAACGAGAACTTCAAAAAATAGAGAGAGCAACCAAAGAGACTGGGCTGACAATAGTGCCAACCCGACTCTATATCAACGACAAAGGATTGGCGAAAGTTGATATCGCTGTGGCACGAGGAAAAAAACTGTATGACAAGAGGCAAACACTAAAAGAGAAAGACAATAGGCGAGATATGGAACGAGGCTATTAACTTTTTTTATGTGTCGAAATCGTAATATTATTTATATCTTTGCCATTTGACTTGTAATTAATTATAAAACTAATCAAAATTTATACCTATGCTTAATATGAAGAAAACAACTCTATTATTGTTGGTTTTAATTATCAACTCGTTTGTATCTTTTGCTCAAATTACAGAGCCAGTAAAGTGGACAATATCGTCAAAAGATATAGATGAAAATACAATAGAATTAACATTCAAAGCGACTATTGACGATGGTTGGCATCTGTATAGTATGACTTTGCCAGAAGATGGTCCTATCCCAACACAATTTATATTTGAGACCAAAGAGGGAGCAACTCCCAAGGGTTCAATAGTTGCCAAAAGCACACTGCACGAAGAGTACGACAAGATGTTTGAAATGGAGATAGGTTATTACAGCCTTTCGGCTATTTTCACACAGCAGTTTAAAATAGACCCTAGAAAAGGGTATAAAATAGAGGGGTATATCAAGTTCCAATCCTGCAACGATCAGGCGTGTGTGCCAGGAGAAGCACCGTTTAGCTTCGAAAAGCAAGGTGTAAAGGTAATTGATGTTGAGAAAATAGAAAAGTCTCAATCAAGTGATGTAGCATCTGTTGATACCACACAGAAGATAGTCGTGGAGAGCATACCTTCTACTAACGAGGGCAAAGATAGTAATATAGATATTTTCTCACCTGTAATAGATAAGTTGAACAAGTTAAACCGTGAAGCTGGTAGCACATCGGATACTTCTGGTCATTCACTGCTTTGGATATTCTTTATGGGTATGTTTGGAGGTCTGTTGGCACTCATTACGCCTTGTGTGTGGCCAATAATACCTATGACTGTTAGTTTCTTCCTCAAACGCTCGGGTGACGACAAATCAAGGGCTCGTAAAGATGCACTGCTCTATGGTATTTCTATCGTATTGATATATGTTACTCTTGGTTTTATAATCACAATTTTGTTTGGAGGGAATGCACTAAATGCTCTATCTACCAATGCTATTTTTAATGTTTTCTTGTTTTTCCTTTTGATAGTACTTGCTCTATCGTTCTTTGGTGCATTTGAATTGGCACTTCCTGCCTCTTGGTCGTCAAAAATGGACGCAAAAGCATCTTCGACAACTGGATTTGTTAGTATTATGTTTATGGCTTTTGTGTTGGTGATAGTTTCATTCTCTTGTACAGGTCCTATCATAGGCTTCTTGTTGGTGAATGTAACTTCTGGTGGCATGATGGCTCCAATGCTTGGTATGTTGGGCTTTGCCATTGCCTTGGCGATACCATTTAGCTTATTTGCATTTTTCCCTTCTATGCTAAAATCGTTGCCAAAATCTGGCGGTTGGCTTAATACTGTTAAAGTGGTATTGGCGTTTATAGAGTTGGCTTTTGCATTGAAATTCTTGTCGGTGGCTGATTTGGCTTATGGCTGGGGAATACTTGACAGAGAGGTCTTTTTAGTGTTGTGGATAGTGATATTTGCTTTGCTTGGAGTTTATCTTTTGGGCAAACTTCGTTTTCCTCACGATGATGACGAAGATAGAGTCTCTATACCAAAATTTTTCTTAAGTATGTTGTCATTGGCGTTTGCTATATATATGATACCAGGATTGTGGGGTGCTCCACTCAAAGCAATATCTGCATTCTCGCCTCCAATGAAGACACAAGACTTTTCTCTTTATGAAAATCATTTAGAACCTGAATATACCGATTATGAACTTGGTATGGCAGCAGCTAAAGTGCAGAAAAAACCAGTCGTAGTAGATTTCTCTGGCTACGGTTGTGTAAACTGCCGTAAAATGGAAGCGGCTGTATGGACTGACAATAAAGTTTTTGACAAACTAACCAAAGATTTTATACTTGTATCTTTGATGGTGGACGACAAGACCCCTCTGGCAGAACCAATAGAGGTAGAAGAGAATGGTACAAAACGTAAATTGAGAACACTCGGAGACAAATATTCGTACATACAAAGACATCGTTTTGGAGCAAATGCACAGCCATTCTATGTCATACTTGACGAAAACGGTGAGCCGATAACAGGTTCTTATGCCTTCAACGAAAGTGTTGATGATTTTATCAAGTTCTTAAATGCAGGACTAAAAAATTATAATAATAAAAAGTAGTCAGTTCCTTTTAGGCTGAAAATGAATATTTGTATGAAACTAAAAGTGTATTTATTAATATTATCGTTAAGTCTTGGGTTGGGGCTTTTTGCTCAATCCAACGACAATGACGATAGCATCTCAACGGCAGATTATCAGACAATTCAAAACCTCATATCTCAAAAAGAGGTTAAAATTTATCTCCTAAATGTTGTGCATAAAGGCAAAAAGCCAATAGCAATCTATTCAAGTAATTTCGTTCAAATATCTAACGATAAGTTGGTCGGCAATTTGCCATATTTTTTTAGAAATGACCAGTCGCAGACGGCATTGAAAGATAATGTTAGGTTTAATGCCAATATTGTAAAATATAAAGTCAAAGATAAGAAAAAACAGAAGCGTTTTGTTATCAAAACCATTGCCAAAAACAAGAATGGCAAGAGGTATAAAATCAATGTCGATATTGATTACGAGGGCTACTGTACGATAGAGGCGATTGCTCCAAACAAGACTGTTGTGGTTTACGATGGGCGTTTGGCTATGTCTAAAAAGTAGGTTGTTGTAATATCTTATTAACCAATATATTATTTATGAAACGGATTATTTATTTTGCATTATTTGTTTTGATGATGGTTGCCTGTGAAAAAAGCACCAACTATTCAGCACAATTGGCTACACAACAAAAAAATATACAAAAATATATCAGCGACCACAACATCAAACTAATTGATAAATACCCAGCGGACTCTGTTTTTGCAACTAACGAATATTACTATATGGGGCAAGATAGTATTATATTTCGTTTGGTTAAAAAAGGTGTGGGACGAAAAGTCAAAGAGGGCGACCGCATTCAGATTCGATGGGTACGCTACTCGCTTGATGGCACAGACTCTATAAGTTATTGGACCGTAACGGACCTTTCTTATCCGTTGGAGAGTATATATAATCCAGTAGTAGTAGCCAAAGAAAAAGATGCCGGTCTTCGTTCAAATACAAACTGCGTAGGTTGGCAAAGTGCTATTCGTCTTATGGGGCAGTCTGATGCTATTGCCGACTTCATAGTGCCATCACCAATAGGTACTCTTGAGTCTTTCATAGCAGTAGAGGCATATAGGTATAAGTTTTCATTCCGAATTTTACCCAAATAAATTAAACCTTTTTTTATAAGATAACAAAACAATATATATATAATGACACTCATAAAATCTATTTCAGGCATTCGTGGAACTATTGGTGGTAAGATTAACGATAATCTTACCCCTTTTGATATTGTGAAATTTGCAACAGCCTATGCTCAATGGCTTAAAAAAGAGAATGCTCAAAAGCAACGGCTCAAAGTAGTGGTAGGGAGAGATGCTCGTATCTCTGGTCAGATGGTCGATAGCCTTGTGTGTGGTACTCTTGTTGGCTGTGGGTGCGAGGTAGTAAATATCGGTCTTGCTACAACACCCACAACAGAAATAGCTGTTACTGCCGAAGAAGCAGATGGTGGAATTATCATAACTGCCAGTCATAATCCCAAGCAATGGAATGCCCTAAAATTACTCAATAATAAAGGGGAATTTTTATCGAAGTCAGATGGAGAAACCATATTGCAATTCGCTGAAAAACAAGATGGTGTTTTTGTAGGGGTAGATGATTTGGGTCAAATAGTATACAGAGATTATACTCAACATCATATAGATAGTGTTTTGGCGTTGAATTTGGTTGATGTAGATGCTATTGCCAAGGCAAATTTCTCTATTGCGATAGATTGTGTTAATTCGGTCGGTGGAGTAGTGATACCCAAACTATTAGAGCAACTTGGGGTAGCACAAATCACAACTCTTAATGGAGAACCAACAGGCGATTTTGCACATAACCCGGAACCGCTAAAAGAGAATCTTACAGAGATTTCTGAATATATTGCCAAAAATAATGTTGATATGGGTTTTGTAGTAGACCCCGATGTCGATAGACTTGCTATCGTCTGCGAAAATGGAGATATGTTTGGTGAAGAATATACTTTGGTGTCTATAGCCGATTATGTGTTGAGTCATACAAAAGGTAATACGGTGAGTAATATGAGTTCTACAAGGGCTTTGGCTGATATTACTGCCAAACACGGAATGCAATATTCGGCAGCCGCTGTTGGTGAGGTCAATGTCGTTGAGATGATGAAAAAGACGAATGCTATCATAGGTGGCGAAGGCAATGGTGGTGTAATATATCCAGAGTCGCACTATGGTAGAGATGCTTTGGTGGGTATTGCTCTTTTTCTTACGCTTGTAGCAAAACAACGTTCTAAACTAACTGAATTGCTGAAGTCATACCCTGAATATTTTATCTCAAAAAATAAAATAGAACTCACTCCTCAAATAGATGTTGATAAGATGCTTAATGCTATAAAAAAGTCATATAGTCAGTTCAAAATTAATGATATAGATGGTGTTAAGATTGATTTTCCACAAGGGTGGGTGCATCTTCGTAAGTCAAACACTGAACCAATTATTCGGATATATTCCGAAGCTCCTACCGAGGAACAAGCACAAAATTTTGCCTCTGCCGTGATTGCTGAAATAAAGCGTATTGCAAACATTTGACCCAGTCTGCTCAATGTGCGAAACTATAATAGAACTTAACGAAAACATAGATGTTGTATTGTTTTATGGAGTAAACAATGCAAATATGCGATTGCTAAAAAATATTTTTCCTAAAATAAAAATAGTAGGTAGAAATACCATTATAAAACTACAAGGAGAAGAGCAGGAGGTTTTGAGGGTAGAAAAAAATATTCGTAATATCGAAAGATATTGTTTGGAAAATAATGTATTGACAGAGAAAAACATATTGGAAATCATCGATGGCACTCATCTGAGAGGTAAGCCTATCGATAACCTTATCCTACACGGTGTAGGGGGGAAGTCGATAGTTGCCAAAACTAAAAATCAGAGGCAACTTGTAGATAAGTTTGAGCAAAACGACCTGCTATTTGCTATTGGTCCAGCAGGAAGTGGTAAAACATATACTGCTATTGCTTTGGCTGTCAGAGCATTGAAAAATAAAGAGGTAAGGCGAATAATACTATCTCGTCCCGCAGTAGAGGCAGGAGAAAAACTTGGTTTTCTACCCGGAGATATGAAAGAGAAGATAGATCCATATTTACAACCGCTATACGATGCTCTACAAGATATGTTGCCGTCAGATAAATTACGCCATCTATTAGACAATGGTACGATACAGATAGCACCACTGGCTTTTATGCGTGGGCGAACGCTTGGCGATGCTATTGTGATACTTGACGAAGCACAAAATGCTACTACACAACAGATTAAGATGTTTCTTACACGTATGGGGCTAAACTCTAAAATGATTGTTACTGGCGATATTACGCAGGTAGACCTCCCAACGCATCAGAAGTCTGGGCTTAAAGAGGCGGTAGAAATACTTAACAACATAAAAGGGATAGCACAAATAAGGTTTGACAAAACAGACATCATTCGCCACAATTTAGTTCAACATATTGTAGAGGCTTACGAAAAAAATAAATAATATATTTTTGCAATTAATTTTAATATGAAAATAACTATCAAGTTGGACGAAATATCAAGTGCTGCCAAAAAGATTGTTGAGCAGATGGGCGATAATAAAGTATTTGCCTTTTATGGAGATATGGGGGCAGGGAAAACTACTCTTATCTCTGCTATATGCTCAGAACTTGGTGTAGTAGAGGTAGTGACCAGCCCGACATTTTCTATTGTTAATGAATATCAGGGCAATGGTAATACAGTAATCTATCACTTCGATTGCTATCGTTTGGAGTCTGTGCAAGAGGCTATTAGCATAGGCTTGGAAGAATATTTGTATAGCGACAATATATGTTTGATAGAGTGGGCAGAAAATATCATTGATATTTTACCTCGAAATTTTGTAGGAATACAGATAAATCAAGTGAGCGACTACATAAGAGAAGTAATAATTGGTTAGTCTTTTTAAATTTGCTAATGAATATGAAAATAAATGATTTATATAACGATTATTATTTGAAATTTATCACTTGGAGAGCAAAAAATATATCTGAAACAAATTTTGTTATCGGATTGAGTTTGAGCATTGGTATTTTGTCTGGTTTGGCGGCATACATAATGAAATTGTTTATTCATACGATACAAGATTTTGTAGTAGGGCTGACCGAAAACACTATAAACTTTTGGTATCTTGGGTTGCCGATGGTCGGCATTCTGTTGGCGGCTTTGTTTGTGAAGTATATTGTAAAAGATGATATTTCGCACGGCGTAACAAAGGTTTTGTATTCTATTTCTAAACAAAAAGCAATCATAAAACTTCATCACACATGGTCTTCTGTGGTGGCAAGTGCTATTACCATTGGTTTTGGAGGGTCTGTAGGACCAGAGGCTCCGATAGTGATGACGGGGTCGGCTATTGGCTCTAATTTAGGGCGTTTTTTTAAGTTGAACCAAAAAACGATAATGTTGTTGGTGGGGTGCGGTGCTTCTGGGGCTATTGCTGGTGTCTTCAAAGCACCGATAGCAGGGGTAGCCTTTACTCTTGAAGTGTTAATGCTTGACCTTACGATGGCATCTGTTTCGCCATTGATAATCTCTGCGGTGGCAGGTGCAGCGGTAGCCTATTTCCTACATGGTAGTAGAGCAGTATTCTATTTTGAAAGTTTTAAGCCATTTGCTTTGGATAGAATTCCTTTTTTGGTATTGCTTGGTATTGTGTGTGGTCTTATGTCTTTATATTTTGTACGAGGCACCAACTGGTTTGAAGCAACTTTCAAACGTATAAATAATTTTTGGGGACGATTTGTAGTCGGTGGCTTGGCTTTGGGGCTGTTGATATTCTTTTTTCCTCCACTCTATGGTGAAGGATATGAGACAATTAGTTCCCTTTTGAATGGCGATGCTAAATCTCTTTTTTCGCAGTCTTTATTGATTAAATACAGTAATGAACGTTGGGCTATATTCTTGTTTATAGGGCTAATTGCTTTTCTTAAAATATTTGCTTCTATTTTTACAAATGGTAGTGGAGGCACAGGTGGATTATTTGCTCCGGCTCTCTTTGTGGGTTGTTTGATAGGTTTTTTGGTGGCATCAGTTCTTAAATGGTGTGGCGTAGATGTGCCGGTTGTCAATTTTGCTTTTGCTGGTATGGCTGGTGTGATGGCTGGAGTGATGCACGCTCCTCTGACAGGTATTTTCCTTATAGCAGAACTAACAGGTGGCTATTCTCTATTTATGACACTAATGATTGTGTCTGTCATTTCCTACCTTACAATTATCATGTTTGAACCACATTCTATCTATGCAATGTGTTTGGCAAAAACAGGCGAACTTCTTACTCACAACAAAGATAGGGGAGTGTTGATTATGCTCAAAATGGAAGATGTGATAGAGACTGATATAGATATAGTAACCCCAGATATGAATTTAGGCGATATGGTGAAAATTATTTCAGTATCGACACGAAACATATATCCAGTGGTGGAAAAAGATAGCGGTAAGTTATTAGGAATGATATTGTTGAATGAGATACGAAATGTTATGTTTCGCCCTGAATTATACGAACGATTTAGTTTGAAAAAATTAATGGTGTCGCCTCCTGCCAAAATACTATACGACACTCCAATGGAAAAAGTAATGAATATTTTTGAACAGACAGGAGCGTGGAATCTGCCAGTAATAGACGAAAATGGAACTTATAGGGGAATTGTCTCCAAATCAAAGATATTTAATTCGTATAGAAAGGTTTTGGTTCAATACTCCAATGATTGATGGCTCAAAGCTACAATATAGCCCTGTTGGTTAATCGATGTTGGGCTATTGTTTCGTACTTTGTGTTGGGGCGACCGTAGTTAGCATACGGATATATTGATATTCCGCCACGAGGAGTGAAGATACCGACAACCTCAATATATCGAGGGTTCATCAATTCGATAAGGTCTTTCATAATTATATTAATACAATCTTCGTGGAATGCTCCGTGATTACGAAAACTAAACAGATATAGTTTGAGGCTTTTGCTTTCAACCATCTTTATGTCAGGAATATAATTAATTTTTATCTCGGCAAAATCAGGCTGTCCTGTTATAGGGCATAGGCTTGTAAACTCTGGGCATTTAAACTGTACCCAATAGTCATTGGATTGATGTTTATTGTCAAACGCCTCCAAAACTTCTGGGGCATAGTTGTTACTGTATTTTGTGCTATTGCCAAGCAGAGATAGTTGTTTTTTAAGGTCGTTATGGAGGGTCATATATTCTTGATTTTTAGTATGTTGTACGATATGTTGTTGTCGTAAACATCGCTGTTGTCTATTCGTTTTATGTATTTAACCACTTGTGTGGTTATAGGCAATGCTATTACTTCATAGAGAGATTTTAGTACTATCTGTATTATCATAAGTTCAATAAGGTTTTTTACACTCATAATTCCGCCAAAGGCTATTGGAAAAAATATTAGCGAATCGGCGGTCTCGCCCACAAGGGTAGAGCCTAATGCTCTTAGCCAAAAATGTTTACCTTTGGTTGCTATTTTCATTTTACTCATTACAAAAGCATTCATAAACGAACCTGCCAAAAAGGCGATGAGACTTGCCAAGGCGATACGAGGGGCTAACCCAAATATGAAGTTGAAATGCTCTTCGCCTTCCCAAAAAGAGGCGGCTGGCAACATCACTGCCAATTGTCCTACTGCTACTACAAAGAAATTCATAGCAAAGCCACTCCAAATAATAAATCGTGCTTTTTTGAAGCCCCAAACTTCTGCGATGCAGTCGTTGATGATGTACGAAATAGGGAATATTAATAACCCCGCCGTTACATTGATGGAGAATAGCGTAATAATTTTTGTCTCAAGAAGATTTGATGCGATTAGGCACCCATTGAATATGATGCCAAGCATCATAAAAGGGATAGATACTTTTTTGTCCATAGTTCCTGTTTTTTACGTGGTGTTCTAGATTACACGGTTGCCGTCTCCGACAACATAGTCATTCGTTTTAAAATCACAAAGGTAGTGTTTTTATTTTAAAAAAATGCATAATTTTACTACTTCATTGAGTTTTGTTTTTTGTAAAGGCATTTAAGGTAGTAATAGTAAGCAACACGAGAACATTTTTATTGCGATTAAATATATATTTATTAACTTTGCGGTTCGTTTTTTTGTAAAATTAAAATTTAATAGAAAAATTTAGATATGGATAAAAAATCAATTATAGGACTCGTATTGATAGTGGCTATTTTTATGGGTTTCCAATACTTCAATCGCCCTTCGCAGGAGCAATTGGCGGAGAGAAAGAGGGTGAATGACTCAATACAAAATGCGCTGCAAGAACAAAAAAACAATATTCCATCAGAGACAATAGTACAAACGACAGAATCCGTAATAGACACATTAAGTAATAAGGCTGCAAAATTTGGCGTTTTTGCTAATGTGGCAGAAGGGACCAATGACAATCTTCTGGTAGAGACAGATCTGTTTAAGCTAAAATTTGCATCAAAAGGCGGTTTTTTGACTTATGCAGAGTTGAAGAAATATAAGAAACATGATGCCACGCCTCTCGTACTATTTGAATGCGAGAAGGAGAACTCTTTTGCACTAGTGTTTCAGACAGCAGATAATAGAGTGCTGTCGTCAAAAGATATGTATTTCACGGCTTTGCCGATAGTCGAAAAAGACAACAAGACAACGCTGACTATGCGTCTGAATATAGACAAAACTAAATATTTAGACTATATATATATTATTGAAAAAGATAGTTATAAGATAAATTTTGATATTGTAGCACACGATATGAAGGATATTCTTGCCCCAATGAGTGAGAGCCTTGATTTGGAGTGGAATATCAAAATTAAGCAACAGGAGAAGGGTAGAATATTTGAAAATCGTTATGTAACACTAAACTATATGTATGAGACAGACGATATAGAGCGACTTAGTGAACGCAAAGATGACGAAGAGACAGCCTCTACTCCTATAATGTGGTTTGCTGCCAAAGACCAATTTTTTAGCACTATCCTGCTTAACAAAAACAATTTTAAAACAGCAAATCTACAAAGCAAGGTCTATGAAGATGAGCAGTCGCCTTATATCAAACAGTATTCAGTAAATACAGTAATAGACTTCGACCCAACAGGACAAAAGCCCACAAATCTACAACTATTTTTAGTGCCTAATCAATATAAACTACTTAATAGGTTCAATCAAAATATTGCAGGAGACAAAAAACCTAATTTGCAAGAGATTATACCTTTGGGCTGGGTGCTATTTCGTTGGGTTAGCAAATATGTGATAATACCGTTGTTTAACCTATTCAGTTCATTTCTTAGTAGTTGGGGGCTTATTATTCTAATTGTTACCGTCATTATCAAGGTTATATTGTTGCCTTTGACATTTAAGTCTTATATGAGTACTGCAAAGATGAAGGTGCTTAAGCCACAATTAGATGCCATCAACGAAAAGATACCAGCAGACAAACCTATGGAACGCCAACAGGCACAGATGAAACTTTATCGCTCTGTTGGAGTAAGTCCTATGGGTGGCTGTTTGCCAATGTTGTTGCAGATGCCAATACTTGTAGCCGTGTTTATGTATCTTCCCTCTGCTATAGAGTTGCGTCAGCAAAGTTTCCTGTGGGCAACAGACCTATCGACCTTTGATACGGTATCATTCCTCAGTTGGAACAAACATCTACCACTCATCGGCGACCACCTATCAATATTCTGTCTGTTGATGACCATAACAAATATTATTTATACAAAAATCAATATGCAGAATCAGGCAGGAGCAAACCAGCAGATGGCTATGATGAAATGGATGATGTATCTTATGCCACTAATATTTTTCTTTATGTTTAATAATTATGCGTCAGGTCTTACATATTACTATTTCATTTCGTTGCTTCTTACCGTCTTACAGACATATCTTTTCCGTTTTTTTGTTGATGATGACAAACTTTTACAAAAACTCGAACTAGCCAAGCAGTCAAAGAAAAAAACAAAAAAGTCTGGTTTTATGGCTCGTCTCGAAGAGGCACAAAAGATGCAACAAAAAAGAATGAGAGAAAAACAAAAAAGAAAATAGGCTAATAAATGGTTTTTCATATTAAATAAAGGGGCATAGGCTACTTCTGTTTGTGGAAGTTAGTCTATGTTTTTTTTATAACAACAGTATTATTTATTACCTTTGTATAAACAAACTAAATAGGTTATATGAATAAAAAATATATTACAATCATAGCATTGATGCTTTGTAGTATTGCTTTTTCGCAACACAACGACAGCATATTTATATCCGCCATACATCAACAACAATTGAAAGACAGTAGTTCTACTCAAAAGTTTGATTATCATTTCTATATGGCAGAAAGAGCAAAAAATCACTTTGAACTAGACAGTGCTATTATAGAATTGCAAAAATGTGTTGAACTTGATAGTACAAATGCTGATGTGTGGTTTGAAATATCTCAAATACATTCGATAAGGTCTGAATACGACATAGCATTCAGAGCGTTGAAAAAGGCTGTCTCCTACAATAGCAATAATAGATACTACAAAGAGGTGTTAGGCTCTTACTATACCTCGCTTAAAGAGTACGATAAGGCAATACGAATTTTTGAGGAACTGTCGAAAAAACAGCGTCAAAAAACAGATTACCTATACTCTCTAATAGGGCTATACGATGCTACCAATAGAGATAAACAATATTTTAATACGCTCAAAAGATTGGAGACTATCAATGGTATATCAGAAGAGACCACTATGGCAAAAGTGGGATATTATCAGTATAAAAAAAAGGTAAAAAAAGCACTGGCAGAGATAGATATACTTGTAGATAAATTTCCTTCCAATAAATACTACAAAACTCTCAAAGGTCAATACTATTTCTCAATCGGCGACACCGTCAATGCTCTCAAGTCGCTAAACGAAGTACTTCACGAACAACCAAATAATGGGTATGTAGATATGGCATTTTTCAATTACTACAAAAAACAAAAAAATGATAGTGCTACAAAGTTTCATATTCAAAAAATCATAGATGATACGGACATAGATATTACCGAAAAAATGAGTGCTATTTCAGAATATATTACCATTCTGACGAATAAAAATCAAAACGATATAGTGGTTGATTTTTTTGATACACTAATAAGTAAATTTCCCAAAGAGAGTCTGATATATTCACTGTTTGGTAATTATTTGTTTGTGAGTGACAAAAAGAGTTTGGCGGAAGATAAATTTCAGACAGCAATATCGCTTGACCCTCAAAATGAAGATAGTTGGAATATGTTGGCACATATATATATCCTCGACAATAATGTAGAGCAGTTGTTGGGAATAACCAATGAGGCAGAACGACTTTTCCCCAAAAATGTTAATTGGGCATACTACAAAATTATGGCGCTTCTGCAACAAAATAAGAAGAAGGAGGCTATATCTCATATAGATTTGTATATGAAAAAGATAGATGATAGAGAAAATCGCTTTAAGTCTCTTATTATGACTGTCAAAGGTGATGTCCTGATGGAAGACAAGTTGTATCTTAAAGCCTTTGAGTGTTACGAAAAAGCAATTGATTTCGACCCCAATAATATTGCTACGCTCAATAATTATGCATATTTCTTATCCGAATGCGATACTGATTTTACCAAAGCAGAGAATATGAGTAGTAAAACTATTCAAGCCGAACCGCAAAACGCCACATATCTTGACACTTATGCATGGATATTGTTTAAGCAAGGAGATTTGCGTGGTGCAAAATTCTATATCGAAAGAGCTATACAATACTCTAATAGCCCAGATATTTTAGAACATTATGGTGATATATTATTCCATTTAGGCGACAAAGACAATGCTCTGACACAGTGGAGGAAAGCAAAAGAAAATGGCTGTGTCTCCGAAAATATAACGCAAAAAATTACCGAACAACGCTATATCCCTAAAAAACTTATTTGCCAATAAAAAACATATATCTTTTGGCTATAAAAATTAAGCGGTTTGAAGTATATAAAAAAATAGACTACCTAATTTTTTAGATAGTCTATCTCATTTTTTTGTTGAATTAAGTGAGTTATTCTGCACTGATAGCCTCTGAAGGACAAACTGCTGCACAACTTCCACAAGAAGTACAAGCAGAAGCATCTATCACATAGATGTCTCCTTCTGAAATAGCTTCTACAGGACATTCACTAAGACAAGTGCCACAAGCGACACAGTCATCTGAAATAACGTAAGCCATTGTTACAATTATATTTTTAATTAGTAATTTATTTTGTCGCTGCAAAGGTACACAAAAATATTGAGTCGTACAAAAATCTGTGATATTACAATATAACGATTAA
>PDWI01002994.1_pt1 | contig 24608 bp, 31 predicted proteins | sample 1430891 | NCBI WGS metagenome assembly PDWI01 (sample SAMN01162508, study PRJNA174530) | Oral metagenome, whole genome shotgun sequencing project. | biome: Marine environment; feature: Marine mammal; material: Swab sample of the gingival sulcus; isolation source: swab sample of gingival sulcus...
ATTTTTTGGGATTCTTACTTGGAGAAATCTAATATCTTTGGTTTGGTTTTTTCTATGGCTTTTCTGGAAATGCAAAAAAATCAGTCTATACGCAAAAACGAGACTGTATCCTATCAGCCCCAATGCAACAAGTCCTATCATACTACTTACAAAAATATTCATATTAGCTGGTACATGTTGATTGACTAAAAATACTTTACTTCAAGTGTAAGGAAAATTCCTAAAAATGCAAATAAAAGGGGAGAATTTGGGGAATATCAGAGAATAAAACTGAGAATATCAGAGAAAGAAAAGTAGAGTCCCCCTTAGAAGGGGGAACCCCCGCAAAGCGGGGGAGGGGGTTAAAACCCGCTAGTATAAGTATTTACCTGTTTTCAATACTTTTTTCTATAAACTTCATAAACAATGGGTGCGGGTTGGTTGGTCTAGATTTGAATTCAGGATGTGCTTGTGTTCCGATCATGAACGGATGATTTTGGATTTCTACGATTTCTACAAGGTTTCAATCAGGACTGGTTCCGCTGATGATAAATCCATTGTTTTGCATTTCATTTCTGTATTGATTGTTAAATTCAAATCTATGACGATGTCTTTCTGAAATATGTTCTGATTGATAGCATTCATGAGCTAAGCTATCTTTTTTGATAACGCAATCATACGCTCCAAGTCTCATCGTTCCTCATTTTTTATTAATATTTTTTTGCTCTTCCATGATATGTACGACTTGATTTTTACTCTCAGGGGCAAATTCTTCGCTGTTTGCATCAGTATAATTTAATACATTTCTTGCAAATTCTATCGCCATAATCTGTGAACCGAGGCAAATCCCCAAAAATGGGATATTGTTTTCTCTGGCATATTGGGTTGCAGAAATCATCCCTTCAATTCCTCTGTCTCCAAATCCTCATGGCATACAAATTCCGTCAACTGATTTAAGTATTTCTGTTCCTTTCTGTTCTATTTCTGTTGAATCAATAAACTGTAGTTTTACCTTGTGATGATGAGTAAAACCTGCGGCTTTAAGCCCTTCGTTGAGAGAAATATATGCATCTTCTAACTCATTATATTTCCCGATCATCCCAATAGTAACTGTTTTTTCAGAATTCTTGATATTTGCATAGAGGTGTTCTCGCTCTGTCATATCAATAGTTTTTCTATTTGTAGTATCTGGAGTTTTTCAGAATAGTTTATTAATGATCAACGTTCAGAAATTCTTTTCTTGGAAGGCGAGAGGAATCTGGTAGATACTACTCACGGTTTCAGCAGGTATAACCTCTTCTGGTTTGAGATAACAGGTATGTGCTACTTTATTGATAATGTCTTGTGGAATGTTGGTATCTCCTCTTAATACCAAAAAATCTGGGGTAATTCCGTAGTGCATAAGTGTTCTCACAGAATGCTGGGTAGGTTTGGTTTTGAGTTCTTTTGATGCTGCGATGTAGGGGAGGAGGGTAACATGTACAAATACGACATTTTCTCTTCCATATTCAGCTTGTAATTGACGGATAGCTTCCAAGAAATATTCGTTCTCGATATCTCAGACCGTTCCTCCAATTTCTATGAGTGATATATCTGCCTGAGCTTTTTCATATCCTTTCTTGATCTTTTCTTTGACGAGGTCAGTAAGATGAGGCATGATTTGGACGGTTTTCCCCAAAAAATCACCTCTTCTTTCTTTTTCTAGAATTTCCTGATACAATTTTCCAGAGCTGAATGAAGAATAGTTATTCAAGTTAGTATCAATAAATCTTTCATAGTGTCCCAGATCAAGATCGGTTTCTGCACCATCTTCGGTAACAAATACTTCTCCATGCTGAAAAGGGGACATAGTTCATGGATCTACATTGAGATATCCATCTAATTTTTGCATAAATACTTTGTATCCAGCAGATTTTAGCAAAGTTCAGATACTTGCAGCAGTAATTCATTTTCCGATTCCAGAGAGTACCCCTCAGGTGATACAGATGATTTTCATAGTGTTAGAGTATTATGTTTTAAAATATATTTTTCTAAATAAAAAAATCCCATAGGAATGTTTTCGCGAATAGTTTTCTTATTATTTAGAGAAATTCATAAACTAATCTTATGGGATTTATTATATATATTTTCTTTGTGCAAATGCAATGTTTTTTAATATATTAACATTCCATCTCAAAAACTGTAAAATTTATAATTATTTGTTATTGCATGTTGATAGGCATGTTCTAGATTTTGTTTTCCCATTCGGGCAGAGATCATAATCATAAGTGAAGTCTTAGGAAGATGAAAATTTGTAATAATTCAATTAATGAGATTGAAGTGAAATCAAGGATAGATGTAAAGTTGTGTATTGAAATGAATAGTTTTATCTTGATGTTGAATAGTACAAGATTTTATGAAATTTTTTCATGTTGGAAGTGTCATGATGATATTTTCTCGGAACTGTTGTTCTTCTGTAGTGAGTTGTAATATTGCTTGTAATGATTGTTCTTGTATATTTTTTGTTGATATATTTTTTAGATATTGATAAAGATAAGGTAGTGATTCTAATGTTCTAGTCATAGTTGTTCCTACTGGTATCATTTTTCTTTTTTGTTTATGATAGCTTGCAATTTCTTTAAATATTCATATTGGGATAATTGCCGTTTCATCATGAATATGATATTGTCTGATATCTTCATCAAAAATAGGTTTAAATGTTCCTAGTCCTACATGTAAGGTGAGAAATTGTTTTTGAATTTTTTGTTGTTCTAACTTTTTAAAAAGTTCTTGTGTAAAATGCAGTGATGCTGTTGGTGCTGCTGCAGATCCTTCGTGTTTTGCAAAATGTGTCTGATATCGTTGTTCTTTTTCTTTTTTGTAGGTGATATATGGAGGAAGAGGAAGCTGTCAGTATGTTTCTAATATTTTAAAGATTGTTCTTGATGTTGACTGTAAGATAACTCCATTTGATGTTAGAGATAGTACTGTAAGTGTGATATTTTTTTTAGGATCTAGTGTGATACTACTTCAAGGTTTGAAATTTTTATCATCTGATACCAGTGCTTCGATATGTTTATCATCAATAATTTTATAGACAAGAATTTCTCCATCTTTTATCGTGGTTTTGTATCCAGAATGACGAATAACTAGGTTCTCGTTTAGAGGAATTCTTGCTTTGAAAACTTTTGTATTATTGAAAAAAAGGATACTTTTCTCATCTAGATATTTGGTAATATTTAAAAAGATATCATCGGTTAATGTATAGGTATGATCATCAGTATCAGTAATATTCTTTTTACAGATTAATAATTTTGCATTATGATGAGGGATACTTGGTTTTTGTGCAATGTTTTTTTCTGGTAGGGTATAGGTATAGTGTTCAAGTTGATACTGTTTTTCTGTGTTTTCCGATGTATTTTTTTGTGTTTTGGTATGCATAACTAGTCGGATATTTTATGATAAAATATATAAGATAATTATAAAATAATATATTAATGCTATCAGATTATGATGGGAGATGGTGTTGTAAATTGTTCATTTCCTGTTCTCGTATCTCTTTTGTGTCTGCTTCCATACTTATTCTGATAATTGGTTCAGTATTTGATTTTCTGATAATGCATCGCCAAGTATCTGCGATAATTTTTACACCATCTAGTTTATCGATGGTATAGTTTTTATTTTTGTATACTGCTTCTATGGTTTTTAATATGCTATCAGGATTTTTAACATGAATATTTTTCATTCATGGTCTATAATGTGGATGGAGTTTTGTCATGATTTCATGAAGTGTACTCTTTTTTTCTTCTATTATTGTTAGTATATAATAGAGTGCAAGGATTGGATTTTCAAATCCTCCTGTTTCAGGAAAGAGAATATGTCCACTGATTTCTCCTCACAAACATCATTGATTGTCAATCATTTGTTTTTTTACAAATTTATATCCTATTTTTGATCTGATGCATCTTGTCTTATGTTTTTTTGCTATAGTGTCTATTGTTTTTGATGACATTGCATCTACGATGACGGGTTTTCAGGGATTTTTTTGTAAAATATGATCAGATATAAGGGCAACTAAAAGATCTGAGGCATGATATATTCCTTTATTGTCTACTATCCCTATTCTATCTACATCACCATCAAACATAATTCAAAGATCTGCTTCTTCTTCTCTTACTTTTTCACTTAATTGTTGAAAATTTTCTTCTGCACTTGTATTTGATTCATGTGCTGAAAAGTTACTATCTGCTTGATCATTGATATAGGTGAAATGTATTGTTTTGATATGGTTTTGTATAGTATGTAATATCTCTTTTTCATAGCTACATCATGCTCCAGAAGAGAAGTCTACTACGATATGAAACGGTTTTGTGATAGACTGATAACGTTGTATAAAATGTTCTAATCTTTTATTATAATATGCTGTAATTTTTTCTTGTATATTTTTTTTTGAGGTTTGTTTTGGTTGTGTACTTTTTTTTCTTACTTTTTCTCTATCAGTAGTTGTAATAGTAGGATTTTCCCGATCTTTTATGAGATTTTTTAATACTGTGGTATTGAATATAGTACATTGTCTGTCAATGACTTTTATTCCAGCGTACTCAGCAGGATTGTGTGATGCAGTAAAAGATATTCCAATATCAAAATTTTTATAGGTAAGATAGTAGAGTATAGAGGTGCTTGTTATTCCATAATGATAGGTTTCTCCCTCCAGAGACTTTCCTGCTTTTCATGGACAAAAATAGTTATCAAATCCTACATGTTCTAATCCATTGAGGAATGCATCTATAAGTTTATTATTTGCTATTCTTACATCTGCTCCAAAAAGTAAAGTTCCTTCTTTTCAGAAATGTTCTAGCATATATTTTCCTATTCATCTTCCTAAATTATAGCAGAGTATTTCATCAATTTCTTTGTTGTATATTCCTCTGATGTCATATGTTTTGAATGCTGAGTTATATTTTTTTATTTCTGTTTCTGTGAGTTTCATGCGTGTATTTTTTATGTATATAAAAATATTGGTTGTTTTAGTTTGTTATATTCCTTTTTTTATGCTACTTTTTTTGAGATATAAATCAAATGATATTTTCTCTTGCATTTTAATAGCAAATATATAATATGCACATTAGCAATGTTTGAATACTATTATTTTTTTAGGGAGTATTTTTTGGTATAGCATACTTCTTAGTATTATAATGATAAAATTACAATTACAATTGTAAAGTATTATAAGTGGTATTGGGGAATCGTCTAATGGTAGGACAGCGGACTTTGACTCCGTCAGTCTAGGTTCGAATCCTAGTTCCCCAAAACTTTGTGCGTAATGCGGGGTAGAGAAACGGTATCTCGTCAGGCTCATAACCTGAAGATAGGTGGTTCGACTCCATCCCCCGCAACCAATTAAGTATTAAGATTACGGAATATAAAAATAGAAGACCACGTGATGATTCTGGGGAATCGTCTAATGGTAGGACCACGGACTCTGACTCCGTTAGTCTAGGTTCGAATCCTAGTTCCCCAATATGTGTATGTGCCGAGGTGATGGAATTGGTAGACATGCCTGGCTTAGAACCAGGTGCTTTGCGGCGTGCAGGTTCAAGTCCTGTCCTCGGTAAAATGTTATTGTAGTGAAAAGTTGAAAAAAAATAAAAAATCTCTTGAAAAAAGATTTGGAATTATTATTCTTCTCATTACACAAAGTTGCTCAGATTTTTTTGAGTGATAAAAACTTGATGATCCGAGGTAGCTCAGCTGGTAGAGCAAGTGGCTGTTAACCACTGGGTCGTGGGTTCGAGCCCCTCCCTCGGAGTTTGTTTAACTATTATTCTTTTAACTATATTATATTTGAATTGGAATGCCAATCACAAAATCAGCAAAGAAAGCAGCGAGAAGAGCACTAACATTAAGACAAAGAAATAATGAGTTTAAACTCAGAATGAAAATGGCTATCAAAAAATTTAAGAAAAATATAGAAAAGGGTAATACTGTAAGTGTAGAAGATTTGAGTAATGTGTACAAAGTGATTGATAAGTGTCAAAAAATCGGTTTGATCAAGAAAAGAAATTCTGCAAGAAAAAAGTCTAATATGTCAAAGTTGTTTAATAGTACAAAAGTAAAAAAATAGTCCTTGTTAGAAAGGACAAACTGCCAGCGTAGCTCAATTGGTAGAGCAACCGCCTTGTAAGCGGTAGGTTACGAGTTCAAGTCTCGTCGCTGGCTCCATTATATTGGATATTCTGGTGATATGGGGTGGTAGTTCAGCTGGCTAGAACGCCTGCCTGTCACGCAGGAGGTCGAGGGTTCGAGTCCCTTCCATCCCGCCAGATTATTCTTAAATAATATTATTATAAAGTATTATTGTGGTCTCATCGTCTAACGGCTAGGACATCGGACTTTCAATCCGACAATCGGGGTTCGATTCCCCGTGGGACCGCCATTTAATGGGTGATTAGCTCAGTTGGCTAGAGCATCTGCCTTACAAGCAGGGGGTCACAGGTTCGAGTCCTGTATCACCCACCATTAATTACTAGGTTCTAATAGAAAATACTAAGGGCATATAGCTCAGTTGGTTAGAGCTATCGGCTCATAACCGATCGGTCGCTGGTTCGATCCGATTAAATAAAGAATAGAATACATAAAAGACTCACTGTCCATTGGGGCAGTGGGTTTTTTTGCTTATGGAGAGATGAGTGTTCACTCCGCCACTGGCTATCGTATAGTAGCACAGATTGGGAAGTCTGCTCATTAGTTATGTTCATATACGAATTGCTAGGCTCTGTGCTAATATCTATACCCATAGATATTCAACGGACTTCCTACCTAGTGATTCATATATAAATATAGCACAATATCCGTTGTAGTCTTCATGGTGTGGAAGGCGAAGGGTAATCCCTACGGAATATGTCTACTTTCTATATGAATCTGTGCTTTATCTGTATTATCTTATCATTATGTGTCAAAAACTGACTACATTGTGCATTATTTTTCTAGTACTTAATTTTCTTTTGGAGAAAATCTCGTATCGATTATGGTTAGCATTCATTGTCTTGTTTGTGTTGAGTATTGTTGCTCATGATATTTATTTGGCTTACAAAAAAAACTCATAATGTCGGATTTAATTCTAAGAGAGTTTCGTGAGATGCCATTCTGTTGGCAGGACAAGAGTGTCTTGCGTAAAATCAACTTAGAGGCAACAAGAAAGGAAATCTCTGCTATAAGAAATTGTTATGTTGCTTTGACAGAAATCGCTAGCAATCAAGAGAATGAGAAAATATCTATTTTTTTATTTGATATAGCGAAAATATCAGGGCTTTCCGAAAAAACAGTTAGCAAATGTTTGGATTTTCTTGTTGGGTTATGAGTTGTATATATGAAACCGCAAGAAAGATGACCTGACGGAAGGTATCAAAATAAGGAGATTTGGCTTGTCTCTTGAAAAGATACCGTCGGAAAGTTGAAAAAAAGTTCAAAGAAAGTTTGAGGAAAGTTGAAAAAAAGTTCAAAGAAAGTTTGAGGAAAGTTGAAAAAAAGTTCGGTGTCCAAACTTTCCGATAATATAGAAAGTAATATAGAAGATAATATAGAAAGTAATATAGAACAAAGTATGTGTGTAGGGGGAGAAGAAAAAAAACAAACCCCCAGCACACACAAAAACGTTGATTTTATTAATGGAATGAGAGATGTAGAAGTTAGGTGAGCCAATTGGCTCACTCAATGGAATACTTTGACTTCTAGGGAGGATGTAATGAATTCTTGAATTAAAAAGGAATTATTCTGAATTATGAAAAATGTTTCGTTAGAAGTTTTTAAGGAAAGAGTAGAGAAATTCCGCGAAATTTTGCAAATTATTGAGGACAAAAAATTAAGACCGATGATGTATTTCCCAATTTGGGAGCGAGATTTTGAAAACTTTGTAAAGAATATCAATAAATTCTACTGAGAAAACTCCATCGTATTCGGAAAACTTTGTCATCTTCAGATGAAGGCAAAAGTTATTAGGGAAATCAACAAAAAAGATAAAGCACAGGAAGAAGGGCAGACTACTACACAAGAGGAGAAAAAACCTCTTACGGAAGAAGAGAGGAGAAAAGCAGTCGAGAAACTGCAAAAGGCGAAGATGTCGCTAAAGAAGTAATTATTTTTATATGGTATTATTAGCAAAATGCAGAAAAAAACATCAAAAGTTAAAAGTATTTGAAAAATCACAAAGTGGACTAATCCACAAAATCAAAAAGACATCTTCTATCACAATTTGGAGATGGAGAATGGAGACAAGATCTCTTTGGGGAAAATTACTGAGTGAGCATTTACCGTAGGACAAGAGATTACCTACATTGAAGAGGAATGAAGAGATGGAAGAAAAAAATGGAAAGAAGAAAGAAAATTTACTCCAAAAGGTTGAGGAATAACTGATAAACAAGTTGCTTTTCTAGGAGCTTGTATTATCAAAGCACATAATCCTAATAGTGAGTTATCAGTTATTATAGCTGAGTTAAAAAAAGAAGTAGAAAGATGTTCATAAATTTGTTTTAAGTTTTATTTTTAAAAAAAATAGCAGAATGCAGAAAAAAATATTACGATTTGATATAGAAACTGTAGCTGAAACTTCTAGCTATGGAAATTACCAAAAAAAACAACAACGAGCTGAGAAGTGTAGAGGAGAAAAATTTCCAGGGATGACTGAGGAAGAAAGCTATTATCAGAAGTCTTGATTGTATCCCGAATTTGCAAGGGTCGTGTGTATCTCTACTTATGTTGATGGTGTTGTAAAATCTTTCTGACATAGGTGATCAGAAGAAAAAACAATCCAAGATTTTTTTGACTACATTAATCAGTTGCCCGAATGGGAATTATGAGGATTTAATTCACAACAGTTTGATATTCCGTTTTTGTGGAAGAGGTGTATTATCCTAGGAATCAGACCCCACGCAAAACTTTGTGTAGCCAATGTAAAAAAGTGGGAGAGAAAGGATGTTGATGTCATGCAGATACGAAAACAAGGGAATTTTGGTTGTTCGTTAGATTTGTTAAGTATGGCTTTGCTAAAAACTTCTCCAAAAACTGGGGAAGTGAACGCAAAATCTGTGTTTAGCACTTTTTATTGACCTCGTCCTGCATGAGAAGTGATCACAGAGGATAGCAGAATGCAAAAAGTAATAGCATATTGTGAAAAAGATGTTGAATTCACAGCAAAATGTTATGACAAGATAGTATCTGTATTCCAAGAAGAAGAAACTTCAGAAGAGAAAGAAATAAACGATGACATCGATCACCTTCTTCCAAAGAACGCTAGAGAAGTAGACACAACACCTCCTAAAAAATGAGATATTTCGGAAAGGCAAATAGAGTTTATCAAAAAATTATGGAAGAAATGTGATAAATACTCCATGGTACCGTGATTTACAGAAAAACTTGATGAATACATAAAAGAATATTACGGAGAAGAAAATATTGAGGGACTAAGTAAATCACAAGCTTCTTGATTGGTATCAAGATTACAATCTATTGATAATGATAGCCATCCTCACATGTTAGCTATTAAAGATATTCTTATGCCACCAACTCCATCTACGACAGTTACTACTGATAGTGGAGGAACTAAGGATGATGATTTACCTTTCTAATCATAAATACCATGAATAAACTAATAAAACAATCAAAAGAGCAGGGGTATAGAGAAGAAGAGATCATAGAAATTATTGCCTTTGTTCTTGATAAGATAACTGATCCTGATGAGCTAGACCAACAAGTTATGCAAGAGTTGTTAGCATCAGGTATTACGGATTATCCTGTGGGAAGTATTCCTTTCCAAGAGAGAAGACAAGAATATTTATATGATCGAGCAAATAGACTTTTAAATTCTTATTATAAAAAAGATGTTAAATAAAGAAAAGATTAAAGCATTCGCAGAATTGTCTGCAAAGATGGAAAAGATTGAAAATACTGAATATATCAAAGAAAAGGGATTGACTGAAGAAGATGTAAATGAGATAAAAAAGTTGTTTAATGAAGAAGCTGAAAAATTGAAAGGAGATTTTAAAGATTATGTTCTCTATAAACTAGAGGAAAGACAAAAAGAAAAAATCTTATCTGTAGGAATTGAAGAGGAGATTAAGAGATTACAAGAACTTAAAAAACCACATGATAATAGAATCAAGCGTATTGATTCTTGGCTTGAGTGTCTTATGGGGCATTTCAAACTTGATAAAGTTGAAACAGCTCTTGGATCTTTGAAATATTGAAACTCACAAGTTCTTTGGGTGTCTGATAGATTGAACGATGAATTACCTGAAACATTCCTAGAATTATTCCCTGAAAAACTTCTCAAAAAAACAGTAAATATTGATTTGGAACAAGAAGGGATGGAGGAAAAATTGAAAGAGATTGGTGTTGAGATTATTCCTTCTCTTGGAAATAAAAATGATATTAAAGCTTGGCTGAAGACTCTAAAAGAAGAGGAACTTGAAGCAGTAAAAGAATTCATGGAAATCAGACAGAAGAAGACATTTAAGATTAGTTAATATTTTATATCTTGTTTAGACAAAATGCTAACAATAGAACAATTGAAAAACATAAAACCAGGGGAAATATTTGCAACAGGTATTACTGTCAATGCTCCCAAGTACATCTATCTCTCTAATCATAGAATTGGAGAGAGAATCCAACGAGTAGCTGTGAGAGGAGATATCCATGACTGGACTATCTATTATCAATGGGAAAGTAAATGATGGACAGATACTTTCATTAAAAAACTAGGAAATAAGATGTATTCTAAATATGTGAGAGACTTAGTCCCTTGTGATGATGAAGCTTTAGCTATGTATAGAAAATAATTTATTTATCTTAAAAAAATATTATGAAAAATTTACAACACACTTTTAAAAGAAAACAGATATCTAGAGAAAGAACTGAAAATTTTGAGAAAAAAAAGAAAATCCATACTTCAGAAATTAGTATCCCAAAATTTGGGTATGAGGTTGGAGATGGATTCTGCTTCACCATGCAACTCGATAAAAAACTCAAGATTATTGCTTCTAGATATAAAGTAAAAATCTGACATGTTAATGATCGTTCACAACTCTTATTCACAGATTGAGAGAGTATTGAGTTTGTGTGAGTAGTTGTGAGAATGAATGGATTTAAGGAATTAAAAATCAAATTTGAGGATCCTTCTGTTATTTACTTCTTTACTAAGATGAAAGAAAAGGATATCGCAAAGACAGGAGTGGAACTTACCGATATTTAGATTATTTAAATGAAGTATTATGAGTAGAGAATATATGGGAGAGAAGAATAAAAAAGCATGGTGGAAAAAACAACCCCACCCCAAAGCTTCATATAGTGTACGATATAAAAGAACCTATAATGGTATGAATGGTTGGGATGCCTTGTGTCATCCTACCATAAAGAACAAAAATAAAGAGAAAAGTGAAAAAGAAAAACAAAAATACGAAGAAATAAAAAGAGAATATCTTCTTAAAAAATATAAGATCGTAAAAGTCCCTGTAAAGAAGGAGTATACTCCTCCTATTCTCTCCAGTGTAGAAGAAGTAGAAGCCTATCTTGATGTATACCAGGATTGCCTAGATAGAATAAAAAGAGAGATAGACTCTACTTCTGATGGGGGAGTACAACACACTGATCTATTAAAAAAATATAGGGAAGTGAAAGGAGAGAGGGAGAAATTTAGGATGATGAATAATTATTTTACTATTTAAGTTATAGAAACCATGGCTGAGAACAAGACAAAAATTACCCTTAGACAAAGACTAACTATTAAGATACTTTGTTTTATTATTAAGGTTTTGAATTATTCGTGATATAAACACGAATACGAAAAAGACTTGAAAGACTTATTAGCTGATCTAGATAAAATAAAGGATTAGTTAGTAGAGAGAATACTTTTATATTATTTAATATTAAAAATGACTTGAGAAATTGCAAACATTGTAACAGCTGATAAATTACAGCTAATTACAGATAAATTACTTATGATTATTGATAAGGGATTAGACACAGCTCCATGATATGTTGTCAATCTAGTAGATAGAATAGGTACTTATATATTTACGAGTACGTTATTATCATTGATATTTTATGTTATACTAATTGGTTTATTTTTATATGGTGCATATACAGTATATAAGCACCAAAACATAGAAGGTTATTATGGTACTTCTATATATAATGAAAAAGATGGTAGAATACTGTTTGATATAATTATTGGTTGTGTTAGTGTTTGACTCTGAATTGTATGTATTGTTGAGGTAGAGGGTAAAGTAGATAAGTTATTCAAGGCACTATATGTTCCAGAAATAGTAATAATGGAAGAGTTAAGGGGATTAAAAGATTAGTTTTATATTTTGATTATTGTAGAGATGAAAGACTTACAAAAACTTATTAATAAAAAATTTGAGGATTATTTTTCTGAAAAATTTGAAGCCGTTATTGAAAAAAACATAGAAGATATGATGGATAATGTTATGAAAAATGTATTCTCTCGTACATGGGGAGAGGATAATATACCAGAAAAAATACAAAAACAGATTGAAGAAAGATTAGAAGTAAAAATAGACAACGAAACTCTTCAATCTTATAACTGAATGATTGCTAACTCTATTGGTAATTATTTAACCAAAGAAATTGAAGCAAAAAACTTAAGACCAATAAATAAAATTGTAGAAACAATTATTGGGAAGTCAGCGAAAGAAGATATAAATTGATTAGATAATTTCATAAGTAAACTAAGAGAACTTATAGAAGCAGGAATTGAAGATGATTATCACAGAAAAGCAGATGATATTTGAAAAGAATATTCTATTTTTGCCGAATATGATGAAAAGAAGGGGCGACTTGAAGTCTGGGTAAGTGATACTATGGGGTTAGAAAAATACCAATGTAAATATAAATTTTTAATATGAAAAAATCACAATACTATATTCTCTATTTCTACCAATTTAGAGAAAGAACAAGTATTCTCTAGTTCTCTTAGAAGTTATATTAATAGGTTATATGTTACTTGAACTAAAATCAATATAGAACGAGATGAGTTAGAAGATTGAGAAATTGATTTAGATCTTTGAATTTATGAAAATTATTAGGGATTAGCCCTTCCATCTAGGGCTATCACTACTCCTTACTGTTTTCACCTTTTCTGTTTTCAGTGGGGAGTAATGATAGTCTTGGATACTATCGTTTTTATATGGTTTATTGTATTATGATGATTAAAATTAAAAAAATCTATCTTGAGAAAGACGAGTGTGTAGAGAAAGACAAGTATGGTGAAAAAGAACACTATAATTTAAAAGTAGAAACTGAAGATTGAAGAATATTTAAGACAAACAGTTATTATTGAGAAGCTTGAATGTTAGCTAAAATTACTTTTGAAGAAGAAAAAGAATAGGGAGAAACTCTCTCCCTATATGGAACTCCCTGCACGAGTATAACTGACAGCATAAGGTACTAGTGGATAACATGCTCTCCGACTAGTATATGAGAGCGTAAGAAAGGTATGTACAACCTTTGAGGAGATATGATTGTTTACGAGCCTCTCGCCTAATAATAAGAGGAATAAAAAAGATCACCATCTCCGAGCCAATTGAGGCAGGTTCGTTGTATGGAACAGATCAGTAGTAGAGAGGGTGTAAGCCCCTCCTGTTCCCTTTTATATTTTGTATGAGATGTTATGATAAAATGATGAAAAGAATTGAGAGGCACACTAAATCTTACACATTGAAATAGAGATAAAGCAGATTGAATTTTTGTGTTAGAATTTGAGGAGCAAAAATCAAGGCAAATCGTAGAAATTAGAATAGACAGAAAAATTATGTGAGAAATATTTTTTGATAATTTACATCAATGTAAAGATAATTGCACAATAGTCGTTCCTAAGAATTTATGAAAACAAAAAGAAAAAAAAGTTGTTTGGATTAAGAAAGAAAAATATTGAGAAGTAAGTAAAAAGGAAATTGAGGAGTATTTGAAAGAAAATTGAATGGAGAACGAGGGTTGGATTTGATACCCAAGTAATAGGCAATGAGGGATAAGATATTTAGAGAATTGAGAGAGACAGGAGGAAGTATATTTGTATAGATATATTTAATTTTTAAGAAAATAATAATGCCAACAAGAGAAGAGAAAATCCAAGCTATCTATGAGGAGATAGCAGAAGAGAATAATCCAGTAATGATTGGAGATGTGCTTGATTATCTTGATAATCATAATACAGAAGAGATTATCCAAGAAAAATTAAACGAACTAGAAATACATAAACGACGTGACTGATATGATTATGAAGAGATAAGAGATATCCCTGCTGTATTGGATGGGATAATGGAAGATGTATATGAGATTAAACTCAATACATTACGAACAAAAAAGAGAAAACCCCTAGAAGACCAAAGTGATGAATGTATAGATTTTATTTATTCTTTAATACAAAAATAATGAGAGAGATTAAATTTAGAGCATATTATAAAAGAAAAATAAGAACAGTAAATTTTATTGATTTTAAGTATTGAACAATTGATGTAGAAGTAGAAGGTGTGGCAACGACAACATCATTAAGTGTTGTAGATTTAATGCAATACACAGGACTTAAAGATAAAAATTGAAAAGAGATCTACATTGGAGACATAGTAAAAACAGAAAAAAATGAAATAGCTGAAGTTTTATTTGATGATTATGGAGTTATTTGTTTCCTTTCTCCTGATTGACAGTGTGTTGATGTTACTGAATTAGTAGCTCATTCAATAATTATAAACAAGTGAGGAGAAAAGACTGTCCCTTGAATAGAAATCATCTGAAACATCTACAAAAACAAAGACCTTTTAGATTCTAAAAATAAAGAGTAATGCACAAAAAACTAGAACGAGCGAGTAATTGAATGTATATTGAAGATAGAAGTAAAGTAGGGTATTTGTATATCAATAAGATTTGAAAACAAGAACAAATAAAATATTTTGCTACAATCTGATTGGTATTCAAAACACAAGAGGATGCAGAACTATGGTGAAAAAGACAGAATGCTTTACTTTCTATCCGAAAACGGAAAACAGAGAACGATTGAGATTTTATACCTGATTGGAGTGATAATACATATAAGTACTTTGTATATCTAGCATATGATGACACTCTCCGTATTTCTGATGAAACTTTTGCAAAAATACAGCCACTTATTCCTTGTTATTCTTCTAAAGAAATAGCAGAAAGAGTTATCAAAGAATTAGAAAAAGAATATAAAATTTTATTTGATAAAAATAAAAATGGCAGTCAAAGAAATTAAAATATTATATTCTGATGAGTGAAGAAAGGGAGATGGAATAAAAGATCCGATAAGGAAAGTACATAGATTTTATACTCATGATGGAGAATTACTCCTTCAATTATGAGATAATGAAGAATTTAAAACCGATGATATTATTAATAGAGATATTTTAGGGCATATCTTTCATATAACTTTGAAATCTTAATCATTTTTCTATAAAATGCATAGTTATTTCTATCATATCTTTAAGGTTATCTATATCTTTATTTTCTCGTTTTTTGTAATAGTGAGTTTGATCATTCCCAATCCAATATGCTCTACTAGCCATTTCTTTTAATTGATCATCTTTTATGTGTTTATTAATACATTGCTGTAAATTCATTTTCCCTATTGTTTCTTTAAATTTATCATTATTTTCGTCTTTTGTTTCTTCTTTATTTGCTTCTGAATAAATCACAAAGTCTTTTATGAGAAATTCTATTGCTTTTCTATATCAAGGACCTGCTATTTCTTTATATCATAATTGCTCTATATGCCATGAATCATTATATAACTTAATGAAGTTAGGAGAAATTTTTTCTATATTAGAATATTGAGAAAAATCAAAATATTTAGGATTGCTAGGATAATATTTTGCATTATTATCATCGTGTGGGTCATATTCTTTTATTATTAACGTAGTACATTTTTTATTTGTGCATCTAAAAAGTTCTTGATTTAAATAATCTTCATTTCAATAATTATTTAGTTTTCTGTTAGTTATGTTGGTGGTTTGAAGTGATCATCAAATTTTCCTAAATTCTAATTCTCTTGTTGCAATAAGTGAATGACATCTAGGACAAGTAAAAGAGACTCAAGACATATCTATATATTATAATATAAATAATTTCTTGAAAATTCTAATTATTTTCTTAGAATTTTAACAAGAAAAAAATGTATAGTAATCTATGCTGGTGGGGACCATGTTATGATTACTTTTTTCTTTATATAAAAAAAACTTTTAATATCAATATTTACTTAAAAAACTTGAAAAGAAGATCAATAGTATATATTCTCTACTACATTTGTACACCTCTCCACTTGGGGAGGTTTTTTTTGTAAATTCGGAATTTCCTAACTTCTAAAACACCATACTTTCAAAACATCTAACGCTATACTTTTACTTTTTCGTTATCTAGGGAAAAAATACTTGAGAACTAGTATTACTGAGCATTAGTACTATTCTTTCAGAAAATAAAAACTATACTTTTGCGTGAATTAAAAAAATAGTCTTGCTTTCTTTTTATTTCTGAGTATATAGTGAATACTATCTTTTAATGATAGTTTTTAAATTTTAATTAAATTAATATGAAATTTTTATGATCAAACAAATCTAGGATTTTATTAGAATACTTATATCATTTCATAGGATGGGCAATAATTGTTATTGCTATAGTTCTTTTTATTAAGAAGTTGCCAGAAAAACCTAAAGAAGATTTTTTCTTCTTATTAGAAACATTTTTAAATCTTCTTTCTTATATTTGAGTTGCACTTACATTTATGGCAATTGTTCCAACATATTTGGGAGGAAAGGAAAAAAATTAAAATAAAAAAAAAGAGGGATAAAGTACCTCTCTTTTTTATATGAGGATTATTTGCTTACAGCTCTGGAATAATTTTATACTTTCTCATCGTATCATTAACAAGATGAAGTGCTTGTTGCAACTCTTCTCTACAACTAGGGTTTTCTATTCCTAAGTGAGTATGAATTTTTTGGTTTATTTTCCCTAATACTTGCAACATCATTTTCAGCTTGGTACTCATTTCTTCTTGATCTTCTTGAAGTTCTGGAAGAATTAAATAATTTCAAGAATAGAATACCTTATCCTCAATTAAGTCTAATGGGTATCTTAGGGTATAGCTATTATATTTTCTGTTTGGGTAATTATCTTCCAAAACCCCACTTAGTTCCTTAATACAATGTCCCCAATCTTTTTTTCTGAAGTGTTTGCTATCCACAATCCCATCTGCATTTCTATCTCTCACATATTCACGACAACCACGGAAGGTCCTTACTAATCAATAACCTTTTGCAAGAGCTTTTTTTGTTGTTGGTTCATCATATTCAGTTGCAAAATATACCACTTTTTTATCAGGATTTCTTGCATTCCAAAACTTAGATGCATATTTTACTCCAAGTCTTGTTCGCCATCCTTCTCCTATTACATAGCCTTTTGTTGTGCAGTAGTTTACGAGTTCTGTCATCTCTTTCTCACTTGGTTGGTGGTTGAAATAACTACAAATAAGGGTGTAGCTACTCACAATAGTACAAGCACTATCAAATATTCCGTAGTCTTGGTTGTAGATAATAGCTTTGTTATTCATAATTGGGAGTTTTTCTACAAGATGTTCAAGAGCATTTCCGTTTTCAGCTCCTGCAATAAAATCTCTACTATCACTTCCAACTCACAATACTCAATTGGTTTCAGAAGGTTCTAGCTGTTCTAACTCTTCTAGATTCTCTATTTTATCAGTCATTTTTCTCTAAATAATTCAAATAAAAAAGTCTAAAAAGGTAAAAAAACACCTAATTAGTGTAATTTACGTTTTGCTGCAAATCTTCCGTAGATTGTAAACCCAAATCCTGCAAGTTGTCCAACCAGTCCAACGATTTGGTTGAGTTCTTCGGTACTCATAAAATCAATCATCCCTTGATTGATAAGCACACCAATAATTCCAATCAACACTCCCCATAGTGTTTTAGATTTTGCAAAAGATTTTTTTGCTGTAAATTTTCCCATAATAATATTTTTTAATAATTAAAAACTTTATTTTATTTTCTGTTTTATCTCCAATAAAACTGCTTCAATATTTGCAAGTTTTACTTCAATAATTTTTATATCAGATTTATCTGCTTTTTCTTTTTTCAGCTCTTCTATTTCTTTTTTTAGTATTTCTCAATCTTGAGCTGTAAATCTACCTCATTCATTCCTCCATGCTTCTAATCTATCAATTCTAACATTTGTTGCTGTATATTTTCCTCATAGGTTAAAAAGAAATAAAGCACAAACAACCAAAGCACCTAATTGTATTGTGAATTTTGTTCCACTTCACAAGCTGAATCAATGTTCCTTTTGTAAATTAATTGGTGCGTTCATTTTACTTTTCTTCATTTAATCAATTAAAATAGTCTACTGAACTCTGACAATGTCCTCACTCCTTCCAAGTGCTGAAGTCCACAACATACAAGAACCAATACAAGAATATTCAGAATGGTTTGAGTGTTTTTTTATTATAGTTTGCTCCTATGTGATAGGAGATTGTGTGGGTAGTTCCATTTTGGAACATGATCCCTCATTTTTTTACTAGAATTGCGTTCCATAGTGTTCTATTCCTGCTTGCACTAACAACATCAAGTCTATATCCTGTATTATCAAAATAATCCAATGCTTCCCAACCTTTTGTACAAAGCAAAATAATAAAAGTTAGGATATCAGCAAGAATTATTAGCACAGTAGCTATCAATGATAGAATTACTTGTAGTAAAAATTTAAGAATTTTCTTCATCTTCGTTATCTTCAGCAAATAAATCATCTACTTCTTGAGAGAATTCTACTCCCACAGATTTCAGCTGTTCATATTCTTCTTTACTCAAAAACTCAGGAATATCCTTTAAGTTAATATTACTTACTCTCACAAATCAGTCCCTTGTTTTTCTCGTAATTTCAGAAAACAACAAAGAAATATTGAGCAGTTTTTTCTGTAGGTCTTCACTTGCAAGGAATACTTGCACAGGGATTTTGATTTCTACGAAAACTTCTATCCCTAATTCTTTATATTCTTCTTTTTTTATCTCTCTTGTTGCTATCTCATATCAAGGGGGAAGTAATTGTACTTCTTCTAGTTTTATCAGTTTTTTTTCTCAGGTATCTATATTCGTTACTATTGTTCAGATCATTTTTTTTTGATAAAAAATTAAAATTATAAAATCTTGATATATCTTCCTAATCCTTCTCAGAAGATTATTCAGGTTGGAGTGGTTCCAATGTTTCCATTAGCTTGGACATATAAAGTCCCTTGGTATTTTGTTCCTTCAGGGAGTTGATATATTCCTCCTTCTATTCCTGTTGTTTCATCTCCTATATTCCCTCCTGTTAGTTCTAGTCAATGATGTTTAGATCTTGAAGAGAGATTACTTTTAGTAAGATATTTTTTTCAGCTCTCAAATCATAGGGTGTATTCTCCTGCTAACCATCAATCTCCAGAGTAACTTATATTAGCACTAGCACTGATATTAGGTAGCTTTACTCTTATCTTATCTCCAGCAACACAATCAACAGTAGTTGAGAAGTTGTTAAGATTTGTATAACTATAATATACATTGCTTCCGTTCTTCTGTATTGCTAGATACTGTGTAGAATTAGCGTTTATGCTCAGAGTATATGTTCAAGGATTTATACAGACATACTCACCACTTCGTTGATGAGCTACTAACTGTATATTTTCGTTATATCCTTCTATTCATACCTTCCAGTAATTAGTTGAAGATAATCATTCTGTATATAAATAGATGTCTTCTATATTTTCCATAAGAATAATATTGCTCCCTTCATCAAGATCGCAAATTTTCTCTCATAATATCGAATATGATACATTCTTATAACTCATACTTTCATAACTTTGTCAGTTTTTTGTTTTTATCTCCACTTTAATATTTTTTTCTGCATCAATGTATGTTTGTATAGAATTATCTACCCCCGCCCCACAATCTTCTTCTAATAGCACTTCATTGGTTTTTGTGTCTGATATTTTTACTACTTGTTGATAACTACTAGGACGAATAATCATATTAAAATATCACATCCCTACAGAATATTCCATGAATTTTTTGTAGTATCAGTTGATACTATTAACAGTTCCATCGCTATCTTGTATCTGCATTTTTTTATACAGTCAGATAATATCGGTAGGATTTCCTATTTTATTTGCAGTCATAGTAAGCTTAGTATACTTTGTCTCATTGTTTTTGATTTTTGCAATTCTTGTAGATATATTTTTCCCTATCTTTACATCAGCAGTCTTCTCTACTACTTCTGTTTCTGTTCCCTCTCACAAAAAATATACTTTTGGTGTGCATGTTCAATATCAGAATAATTCCATATATCATATAGCGGTTTGGTGATTAGGGTTACTACTTGTTATATAAACTCTATGATAAGTAAATCAGCTTATATTATCTTGCAAATTAAATTCTTTTCTTTCTCATACTCCCCAATTTAGATTTTCCCAACTTCATAAGATTGTCCAATTTATTCAGTCATTACTTCACTGAAACTCAAAATTTGTTGGTGCATATGTTCAACTAAAAGGTCTTGCCGTAATAGCAAAACTTTTTATTGTATACCGCTTTTGAGACTGTATTTGAAGCCAAGTAGGTTTATCATTGTTAGCACTATTCCAATAGTCGTTTGTATTTTTTGCTTCTCACTGAAACGATCTCCAAGCATTATAACTACTTGTGTTGTATTCAGTTTTTGCACTCACTGTTCGTTCTCAATTTGTATATCAAGTAAAAACTGGAAGTAAACTTGTTGGCTCTGGTTCAATTTGTTCAATTATAATCTCTTCCCCCAGCTCTCTCTTTGCTGAGAGGTAGGATACTTGGCCTTGAGCTGTACCAAAAATCAACTCTCAATTAGCGTTGATGGTGAGAGATTGTCCTTGTGTTCCCTTTGGAATAGTTGCCAAATTTCAATCCGCATCAAATCGCAATACACTATTTGGTGTTCCTTTGAGGTTTTCGGCGACTGCTGTTTTATCAGCTTTTTCATCCTCTAATCTTGTTAATTCTGTTTTTAAATCCTCAATATGCTTACTCAAAATAAACAATGAAACAAAATCCCCAGCAGAAAAATCTGTTGGAGTGGTATCTCCATATCAACGCGTTTTAATTGTCATCTGATCGCCATTTATAGCTTCTACTTCTATAGTTTCATACTTTGTTATTTGGTTATCAGCATTTCTTTTATTCAAAACAACCAAAAACGGAGCATCTGGAAATTTTGCACCCTCTCAATCATTCAACACAAGTGCAGTTCCTGTGCTAGATAATCACATTTTAAGTTGTCATTCTGCGTTGTCTTTGATGTTAAACATTTTGATTATTTTCTGAAATAAATTTTTCTAAACTTTCATAACTATCAAGCGTAAGTATTGCGGTATCTTGGTTATACTGGACTTGCTTCACTTTTTTGTTTTCAATAATTCGGTTAGTATTTCTCACTGATACTATATGTCATGGCTTTATTTTTTCAAATTTATAGGCATTGTTTACTGCAATATTGCAGTTTTTTTTGATACTTTTTTCTTGAAGCAATGATTTTGCTCTTAATTCTGCCGTTGCTTCATTTTTAATAGCAGTATCACTAATTTTTATGTAACATAATCAATAATTATTTATCTCCTCTTGATTTTCTTCTATCACATATCATCAATCATAACTTACTTTAACTTTATTATAATATTGTGAGCTGTTTTCCTTTATTTGGATACTAAATACATCTTTATCAAAGGTTAATTGGTGGTACTGTGTCCCATAATTATCAAAAAACACTTTATTGTTTTCATCAATAAAAAAATAATAATCAGGACTATTTTTCAAGATATCTTGCAAGTATTGGTGTTTGGTTTTGTTCGTGATTTGCATATTGATTGTTTTTCAATACGCTTTTACTCCTGATAAATCAAATCACAATCACGCAAAAAGATTTTCTATTAAGATTTTAGGATCATTATTTTTTGTTCCATCTGTTGCATAGTCGAAAGATAATATCCCAATAATTCCATTACAGCTGATAGCTTTTCTTTTCCCTTTTGTATCTTCCAAAAAATTCACTCCTACGACAAATCCTTGATAAATAGCTTCTCATTTTTTATATACTTTTATTCTATCTCTATGATTGATTTCTTTTTTTCCATAATATTCAAAATTAAACGAGGAAAAACCTCATCCTACCGTTGCAGAAAAACTATAATTACAACTTACTAATTTTTCTGATAAAGTTGTCTTGAATGTTCAGTTTTTATCATAAATTTTAATATTATACATAAGTGTTTCTGTATTGTATAAAGCAATCAATAGTAAATGTTCAGTTTATTTCTACCTGTAAAATATTCTCTCAGAAATTTAGTTCTCCAAACTCTCAAACCCAGTCAATACCATATACCCCATTCTTGGAAATATCTTTCTTTTCTGCATCAATAAAAATTATATCTCCCTGTTGTATTGCTTCATTGATCTGTATAGTTTTTCATCAGAGGGTATACTTAATTTGATTGACTCCTGTTGCTTCATTAAATACCAAAAATATAGAAGTTTGAGAACTATGCGATCCTTGATTATAAGTTATTGTTGTATTGAGCAACCCATTTACATCATATAACGCTTTTTCTGTTTGGTCTACTGAATACAAAAAAGGATTTTGAATTGTGAAAGTGATTGTGATCTGTATTGCATCTATCGTTCGTGTTTCTCTTGGAATATTGAGAGCAGAAACCACAGCTGTTGTTTTTAGTATTTCTTGTTTTCTTTTTACATACAAAGTCCCTTCTCCAACGAGAAGATTTGCTTTAATTCTTGTGATGATATTTTCTAATTCTGTTTGATTTTCTGCTTGTATTCGCCCTTGTATTGTAATCGTTTTATCTTGTATCAACCAATTCCCAAACCCTGATCCGTGGGTTGTTCTATTATATCTTGTTAAATTAAGTCATCACACACTATAATCATCAGGAATATTAACTATTCTAATATCTGAAAAATCATATCAATTGAAATTGATAGTATCTAATAGCAGTCATCAGCTTTGACTTCTTTGATTTACTCCATAGGGCTGAGTTCAATACAAGATTTTTCAAAACATTTAATATATTCATAAAAATAAATTAGTAAGTTCACAGAGCAACATTGGTGTATACTTGGGTCATCACTTGCCTCACCTTTTCGGCAAAAGTATTCATATCTTGTTCATCTTTGATATGTACTCCTCCTGTAAAGGTAATATTTACTGTTGGTGTTTGGTTATTTAGCTGATTATTAGGAATTATTTTCCCATTTACACTAGGCACAAAAAGTTCTTTCCCCATCTCTCCTACTGAATAAGGTTGTCCAGCAATTACATTTCATCAGATTGGTCTTGATCACGATGCTCTTGCTCCACTTCAAGAAGATCTAGAAAGTCTTGCTTTTCTTTGGAGTGCGATAGTAGTTTCTAATGATTTCTGTAATTTTGATAACTGTGAAATCATGTTCTCTGTTGTCGTTTTTGTTGTGTTGTCCAAAAATTCTGAATAAGTTTGATATTCAGTTTTCATAGCTGAAAGCGTATCTACTTGTGCTTGTCTTTGTTTCGCGAACTCATCAACTAAAAGCTGGGTTTGAGTCTGAAAATTCTTTTGTTTATTTACAATATCTTCTGCAAGCAAGACATTTTCAAAATTCTTTATTTCAACAAGTTTCCCCTTTTTATCTTCGTAAAATCATTTAAGTAATCCATCTTCTTCTTTGAGTTGGATTTTATTTTCTCCTCATATTCATTTTTTATTTGCTTGGATTTCTAGCAAGGCTCTTTTTTCTAGTAATGCTTCTGTTTTTTTCTTATTTTCTTCTAATGCTTTATGTCTTTCATTTTCTATTTCTGTAAGCATTTGTTCTGTTTTTGAGAGTTTTTGGAAAGCTAATTCTTCTTCCAGTACTTCTTTATTGATGTTTGCTTGGATAGTCAAAAGTTCATCTTTGAGTTTTTTTCTTTCTTCATAGCTCATTTTACTATCTCCTTTTGCTTTATCATCCTTTTTTAATGTTTCTTGTATCTCTCAATATCTTTCTGATAAAGCTCTATCTCTTTTTACATTAAAATCTAGGTTGATTTGTCCAGCAGATTTTTTCAAATTCGCGAGTTCTTGATTTACGTCTAATATTGCCCTTTTTCACTCAGCTTTGAAGTCTTTGAAACTTTGGACGAGGTCTTTTACTTTATCAGTTGTTCACTTAATAGCGTCTTTACTATCTTTGAACTTATCTTGTAAATCTCACAGACTATCTTTTACTTTGCTTACCATCTCTTCAAGCCCTTTTTGGATTTCTTCTGCTTTGTAGCTTTGCACCCCAGTATTTATTGCACTTCCTAAGGTTTTTGATAGCTGTTCTATTTTAGTTTTTCAGGCATCTAGTCCCTCTCATAGCATTTTTATTAGATTTGGCATCCATTTATGACTATCGCTTCATGGTCATTTCTTTGTAGGAGAATGAAATCAGAGATAATCAGAAATAGTACTTGCTATATTGCTTACAGAGTTTTTCAACTCTTTTACTTTTGCTTTTAGTCCATCAATAAACATCTGAATC
>PDWI01002995.1_pt1 | contig 24604 bp, 15 predicted proteins | sample 1430891 | NCBI WGS metagenome assembly PDWI01 (sample SAMN01162508, study PRJNA174530) | Oral metagenome, whole genome shotgun sequencing project. | biome: Marine environment; feature: Marine mammal; material: Swab sample of the gingival sulcus; isolation source: swab sample of gingival sulcus...
GAAAGATAATGTCGAATTTGGGATTCATTGAACACATAAAAACTCCTGATTTAAGATAAAGATAAAATAAATAAACCGATTACAAGGTCAAATATTTTTGTCGAACCGGATTATATTTTCTCCTTTGCGTCACAGTTACTTCCCGGTTTCGGAAAACAGAGAGAATCAAAAGATAATAAATAAGCTGACCTTTGGGGGACAGCTTATGATATTTCTAAATTATATCTTTAAACTCTTTTTTATTTAAAGCTTTTTCAAAAGAAATTTTCTCTTTTTGTTTGCCGCCGAATAATGAATCTGTTATGGAATAAATGCACGGGATAACTATCAAAGTCAAAATCGTGGAAAACGATAAACCGAAAACAATGGCAACAGCCATAGGTTTCCAGTCTTGGGAGGCTTTTGAACTGCTGAAAATCATAGGCAATAATCCTGAAATGGTTGTTACCGTAGTTAGGAAAATAGGGCGCAATCTTATATTTCCCGCCATGATCAGCGAATTCCAGACGTCAATTCCTTCATCTCTCAATCGATTAACAAAATCCACCAGAACAAGGGAATCGTTTACGACCACTCCTACAAGCGCCACTGCTGCTGTAAGGATAGTCAGGGAGAAAGGCAGTCCGGTAACCAATAATCCGAAAATAACTCCTATAAATGCAAACGGAACGGCTGTCATTACTATTAAAGGTTGAACGTAAGATTTAAATTGAGCGGCTAGAATGGTAAAAATCAGAAGGATTGCCACGATAAAGGCAAGTCCGAGAGATTTATAGGATTTTCTTTGTTCTTCGGCTACTCCTCCGCTTTCGATAAAATATCCGGGATAATGTTTTTCGAAATTTTCAAAAATACCTTTTTTCCCGGTTAATTTGTCTCCGAAAAGATAAGCGTTAACTTCATCGGGAGTGCGTTTTTCAGTTCCTGTTTCAGTTTCGTAAATCCCCGTATTGGCTGTAACGGTAACGGTTCTTTTACCGTTTCTGTGGTTAATATCCGCAAATCCCCGTTCAATCTTAAATGACGCAACATCTTTCAAAGCAATTAATTGACCGAATTTATTTCTTATTTTAAGATTTTTTAAGTTAGCGATATTTTGAATTTTATTTTTATCCATTCTTACAGATATGTCGAACTCTTCGTTTCCTTCTCCTCGGAATTTGGTAACGTTTGTTCCGTGCAAAGCGGTTCTTACCGCAGAAGAAACCATTGCGACATTTAAACCGTACATTGCAATTCTATCGTAATCCGGAATTATTCTCAATTCTTTTTTCCCGAGTTTAAAATTATCCTGAATATCCGTTACGCCGGGAATTCCGGCTAAATCCTCTCTCACTTTCGAGGCGATAAATTTGAGTCTTTCCAGTTTTTCTCCTCTAATGCGCAGTTCTACATCGTTTCCGGTCGGCGGTCCGCTTTGAGGTTCTGAAAATTTATAGGAGACAATTTCCGGAACGGTTTTAATAAATTCTCTGATAGAATTTTTTATGTCTTCATGAGTATATTTCATCTTATCGCGTTCAGCCAAATCAATCAATAATTGAGCATTATGCCCTTTCTTATCGAGAGAGTAGTTTTCGGATATGACTCCAGTTTTTGAAATCAATGATTTAATATCCGATTTTTGTTTCATGTTCATGATAAAATTTTCTATTTTAGAAACTGCTTTTTCCGTTTCGTCAATATGAGTTCCGACGGGAGTTTTAATCTGAAGAATAAGAGTTGTCGGAAGCTGTTTCGGGAAGAATTCAAACTTTATTAATCCTGAAAAGAGAGCGGAAATGCTAAGCAGGAAAATAAATATCGCGGCAAAAACAGTTTTAACCCTATTTTTTAAAGCGAATAGAATAAATTTTTTGTAAATTTTAATCATCCAGGCATGTAACGGCACTTTCTTTTTATCTTTTATTTTTTTCTTATCGACTTTGGAAAAATCAGCCATGTGAGAAGGAAGAACAATTAAACTTTCCGCAAGAGAAGCCAAAAGAGTAATGGAAACCACAATCGGAAAAACTCGCATGAATTTTCCCATCATCCCTTTCATCATAAGCATGGGAGTAAATGCGGCAGCAGTAGTGGCAACAGCCGAAATAACAGGAAACATTATCTCTTGGGTTCCCCTTATGGCTGCCTCATGAGAGGAAAGTCCGTTTTCCATGTAACGATGAACATTTTCTATCACGACAATGGCATCATCCACAATCATTCCCAGAACTAAAACTAAGGCAAAAAGAGAGAGATTATTGATTGTTATATCAAAGAAGTACATTATCATGAAAGTTAAAAAGAAACTGAAAGGAATCCCCCAAGCGGCAAGCAAAGCATTGCGCCATCCCAAAAAAATGAAGAGGCAAAAAAATACCAAAGAAATCCCCCATAATCCGCTGTTCCCGAGAGTTTTCATACTGTTGGCAACTTCCTCAGAAACATCGTTACGCAGTTCGACGTTTAATCCCGGAATGCCGGCTTCAAATTTTTTCAGATAAGCTCGCAGATTTTTAATTACTTCTATAACATTGCCTTCCGCTTTTTTATAAACAGACAAAGAAACGCTTTTTTCCCGATTTAATTTGGATATTACTTCTATTTCAGACAAAGTGTCTTTAACGGAAGCCACATCTTTCAGGCGAATCGTATTGCCGTTTGAATCTGATTTCAGGATAAGACGGGCAATTTCTTCGGTGTTGTTGAATTCTCCCATTGTTCTGACAATAAGCTCTGACATGCCTGATCTTGTTCTTCCGCCCGGCATATTAAAATTTCTCAGGGAAACGGCATCAACAATATCCTGCAAAGTTAAACCGCATTGCTCCAGTTTTTCTGAATCTCCCTCAATCATAATTTCTCTGTCTCGAGTTCCGTAAACTTCAACTTTAGAGATATAATCCAAGTCGGCAATACCGTCTTTCAGGTTTTCGGCAATTTCCCTCATGGTATTTCCCGAAAAATCGCCTCCGAGCGAAATATCGCAGATGGAAGCAATTTCACGCATTCTTATTCTCATAATAATCGGATCAAAAGCATCTTTCGGCAAGTCATTAACTTTATCAAGTTCAGTATTAACGTCCTGCCAGGCTTTATCTATATCGGCATCAGGCAAAAATTGTAAAACAATGACGGCTCTTCCTTCATTTGCCTTGCCTTTGATGAAATTAACGTCATTAACGTCGGCAAGTTCTTCTTCAATTTTATTTATGATCAAAGTCTCAATTTCGGCAGGAGAAACTCCCGGATAAGGAACAACAATAACGATACTTCCAAAATCAACTGCCGGCATCTCTTCCTTGGGCATGGTTATCATACTGTAAATGCCGACGATAAAAACAATTATGACCAGCATATTTACCAAAACGGGATTATTTACCGAAAATTTGGCAATAGACATCTTAAAATTCCTCCGTTAATTTTTATTGCGTAAATTGACGTTTACTTGCTCGCCGTCGGTCATATTTTCTATGCCTTCCAAAACAATAATTTCATCAGGTTCAAGACCGGAATCGATAATATATCTTCCTTCAACTTCTTTTCCTAAGGTTATTTCTCGGCGACTTACGATATCGGAATTTTTTATTTTAAAAACATAATATTTATCAAATTCCTTCAATAAAGCATTCATGCCTACAGCAATAACGTTTTTATGCTCGGCGCTTTTAATTTTGATCTCGGCTATCATTCCCGGGAATAAATTCCCGTCATTTTTTACTTCTATTTCCACCGGATAACTTGATGTCCCGGCTTTTTTTGCAATTCCGAATCCCTTTACTGTTCCGTAATAACATTTTGATTGAGATTTAGTGAAAACAACAGCTTCAAGTCCTTTTTTCAAGGCTCCCAGTTCTGATTCTCCCGCTCCTGTTCTTATAATAAGTTTTCGGGAATCTACAATTCTGCATAAAGGCGCTCCGACGGAAATCATATCTCCTTCTTTAACGGGAATATCAGCTGCATAACCTGATATTTTTGCGATAATCAACGCACTTTCGGATAAATCCGTTAATTGTTCCAAATCCGCTTTAGCGCCTTCCGCTCGAGCTTTGGCTATTTCCGCTTCCATTCTGCTTTTATCTAATTCGGTTTGCGAAATTTTTTCTTCTTCAAAAAGTTTTTCCGACGCTTTAAAATTTGTTTCTGCAATTTTAAAGCTCAACTCTGCCGATTTTAAAGAAGATTTTGCTTGAATCAGTCTGTATTTCAAGCCTCTGTCGTCTATCAGTCCCAAAGTATCTCCGGCAGTTACAGAATCGCCGAGTTCGATATTTAACTTGAGAAGCTGACCGGCATTGCGAGAGATAACGGTAACGTCTTTAATACCCTCAAACTTACCGCTTATTCTGATATATTCCGTTAAATTTTCCGGTTTTACCTTTTCGGCAAAAACGGTTATTTTATCTTTTTTAAAACTTTTATTCGTATTTTTTCTTTTTTTTGCGCAGCCTGTCGAAAAAACGATTGCGACAAGCAGGGAAATCATGATTTTTTTCATTTTTCCTCCGGAAAAATTATTTTTTTATTTATAAGTCTGAGTTTTTTTATTTAAAATTATATTGAAAAAATCATTTTCGTCTGAAATCATGAGAAGAGACTGTAATCCTGTTTTATTGGTAATAAATTTTATTTTGCTTCTGAGAACAGTCAATTCGGCGCTTTTTTTCATGTTTGAAGCATCAAGCATATCGTTTACCGAAAGCATTCCTCTCTTGAAACGTTCTTCCGCCTGTTCATAAGTACGTTCGGCATAAGCAACAGATTTTTCGGATGCCAGAACTTCTTTGGCGGAACTTCTTAAACTTAAAAGCAGCGATTCAAGTTGTAATTTCAGGCGATCTTCAGCCGATTTATAGATGTACTCTGTTTTTTTTTGATTAATTTTGGCTTTCTTAAAGTCGGAATAATTGTCAGCCAGAGGGAAAACAGGCAAAGAAGCGTTTACAGTGACAGACCAACCTGAATCCTCAAATTCATCTTTTGCAGAATAGTCGTTTGTCCAATTTTCGCTGAATGAGGCAGAGACCGTCGGAGCAAAATTTCCCAATGCGAGCAAAGCGGATTTTTCGGCAATTTCAGATGAAATTTTCAGGCTGATAAGATCCGGATTGGATTTTTTTAAAATAAGATTCATCTTGCTTTTTAATTGTTGAATAGCTGATTCGGGGATTTCGGCAATAAAGTTTATTTTTGTGTCATACAATGATAAAGCAGATGTGTCAGGTTCGACTTCATAAGATATTTTCAGATAATTTTTCAAATCAAGCATATTTAATCGGTATAAATTTTTTACTTCCGTCAAAGTAACTTCTTTGGAAACGGCTTCTGATTCAAATTTCAATAAATCAGCTTGTGAAATCAATCCTTGCTCATTTTTTATTTCGGCAATTTTAAGATGACTGAGAGAGGATTTTAAATCATTTTCACTTATTTCTTTCAAAAATTTTGCTTCCAAAAGTTTGAAATATTTTAATTCGCTTTGAGCATAAATTTCCGTTTTTTTCTTTTCGAGACTTACTGATGCGTTTTTCAATTGATCTTTGGAAATTAAATAATTTAAATAAAATTTCCCTCCGGCAAATATCTGTTGCCTGAACTCAAAACCGTAAGATATCATATTGTCGTCCCAAAGCGCTCCCGGAACGCCTGAGTTTTTTTTCTCTTTTTTTTGATACATTCCCGTCAATCTTCCTGACGGGAACAGATTAAGCAAGGCGCCTGTTTTCATTTCTTTCGTTTGCCGATAATTTAATTCTTGAGACTTCAGATCAAGATTATTTTTTAACGCAATATTACGGACGGTTTCAAGATTTAAATTCTTTGCATAAAATGATGTCATAGAAAAGATAAGAATAAATAAGATTAATTTTTTTTTCATTATTGTTTATCCTTTGCGCAACGTTGATTGTAAACTTTACGAATTCCGTAGAAATAAGATTTATTTTTTCCGGCTTCCAAATCTTTGACCAAAATTTTTAATTCTTTTATTGCGGCGATCAGACCTTGGTTATTTATTTTTATAAGAGCTTGATAATTGCATGGAACAGAAGATTTTCCGCTTTCTGTCAATTTGACTTTTTCCGAATATTTTTCCTGCAAAGATTCGATTCGTTTAATCTGATTTTTTAAAGCTTCGATTACAAATTCTCGATTTGTTCCGAACATAAAAGAAATGCCCAGCCAGAAATCGGCATGACATTCCGTTTTGCAGATCATTTTTTCAGCTAATTCTTTCAGATAAGCGATTCCGGAATCTTTAATTGAATAAATAACGGAAATGCTTTTGTTCGGTCTTATTTCTTTTTCTCCGCTGATATAACCTCTTTCGGATAAAACGTCTATTGCACTGTAAACAGAACGCAATTGAATGCCTGCCCATCGGTCAAATCCTCTTTCTTTTATTACTTTCTTAAATTCATACGGATACATCGGTTGTTCGTTTAAAAGTCCCAGAACCACCAAGTGCATTTTTGACATCTGATTCTCCTTTTCTTTAAAATCATGATGAATTTCTCTATATTGTAATTTACAATACTTGTTTTTATGATTGTCGCCTCTTGTCAATATCTTATTTAAAAATAATGCAACATAACGGTAACATAATTATATAACTGTTTTCCTTGAAAACATTCATGTTGCCTTATTGATGCTGTAACTTCCAGAAGACGATTCTTAATATCAATATTTGACTTTTTGCTTTATTGAGTCGGTTTATTTTACTTCTTTAAAAAAGATAATACTGATTATTTTTAATAAAGTCATTAATTATTAAAATTGCTCCTGAAAAAATGTTTACTCAAAGATTACGCATTGCGACTTAATAAGCCCGTTAACTCATAAAGCCGTATTTTTTGAATGATCAAAAACTTATTTGACTAAATTACGAAAAAAATAAAAAAAGGAAAAGAAAAAACTAAAGAAAACAGCAAAAAATAAGTTTTAATTCGTTTTGCTCTAAATACGGAAAAGATTTTTTTGCAATACCGTAAAAAAGGAATATTAAGACTTTAAACATAAAACAAAAAAACATAAACGGAAAATTCGGAAAAAACGATAAAAGGAGAAATCATGACTGATATCGAAATTGCAAAAAAAGTAAAACTTTTACCTGTCGCCGAGATAGGAGCTGAAATCGGGCTTGAACCCGATGATTTGGAACTATACGGAAGAAACAAAGCAAAAATAAGCTTCAAAGCTATCCAAAAAAGCTTAAAAAATAAACCCGGACATTTAATTTTGGTTTCTGCAATTACTCCTACTCCCGCTGGAGAAGGAAAAACAACAACTGCCATAGGTTTGTCTCAAGCATTAAATAAAATCGGGAAAAAATCAATAGTGGCTATTCGCGAACCCTCTCTCGGTCCGGTATTCGGCGTTAAAGGCGGAGCTGCCGGAGGCGGATATTCGCAAGTATTGCCCATGGAAGAAATAAATCTTCACTTTACGGGCGATATGCATGCAGTTACCTCAGCCAACAATACGCTTGCCGCTCTAATCGATAATCATATTTACCAAGGCAATAAACTGGAATTGGACATAAGAAGAATTTCCTGGAAACGAGTAATGGACGTAAACGACAGAGAATTGCGAGACATTGTTGTTGGACTCGGAGGTAAAAAACACGGCGTTCCGCGCGAAGACGGATTTAATATTACGCCTGCCAGCGAGATTATGGCAATCTTGTGTCTTGCCAAAGATATTTCAGACTTGAAAGAAAGAATCGGTAATATTATGATCGGTCTGAATCGCTTGGGTAATCCTGTCTTCGTTAAAGATTTGGGCGTGGAAGGCTCTATAGCGACATTATTGAAAGATGCTTTAAAACCCAATCTTGTTCAAACGGCGGAAAATACTCCGGCAATCGTTCACGGCGGTCCTTTTGCCAATATAGCTCAGGGAGCTAACAGTATTTTGGCGACCAAAACCGCTTTGGGACTTTCAGATTACGTTGTTACGGAAGCAGGTTTCGGATTTGATTTGGGAGCGGAAAAGTTTTTTGATATTGTTTGCCCTTACGGAGAATTCTGCACGGCTGCGGTAGTTCTGGTCGCAACAATCAGAGCTTTAAAAATGCATGGCGGAAAATCCAAAAAAGAATTAAACGATTCTGATCTCGAAGCCTTGAAAAAAGGTTTGACCAACCTTGATAAACATATGGAGAATATCAAAAAATTCGGTATGAAATCAATTGTTGCCGTGAATAAGTTCAGTACAGACAGCGAAGAGGAATTGGAGTTGGTTAAGAAACATGTTGAATCAAGAGGTTTCAGAGCAGAAATAGTTGATTTCTGGGGCAAAGGCGGAAACGGAGGTTTAAAATTGGCTGAAGATATTGTCGAAATTATTAAGGACGATGTCTGCGTTTCCAAAAAACTTTACAATTGGAATGACTCGGTAGAAAATAAAATAGCCAAGATAGCCACAGAAATTTACGGAGCCGAAAAGATAGATTTTACGTTAAGCGCCAAGTCTGATCTTAAACTTATCAAAAAACACGGTTTCGATAAATTGCCTGTTTGTATAGCAAAAACCCAAAAATCTCTCTCTGATAATCCGAAACTTCTGGGACGTCCAAAAGATTTCCTGGTAACGGTAAGAGAAATAGCAATTTCTTCCGGGGCAGGTTTCCTGGTTCCCATAACAGGAGAAATAATGAGAATGCCCGGTTTACCGAAAGTACCTTCGGCAAATTTAATAGATATTGATGAAGACGGCAATATAGAAGGTTTATTCTGACATATTTTCAGTTAAGCGCAAACAATTTAATGCCGGGCTTTAACGGCTCGGCATTTTTTAAGAGGATATTATGAAACGATTGCAATTTTTTATTTTTCCGGTAATTTTATTTTTCTTTTTGGAAATATTTTTCTTAACTCCTTTATGGGAAAATATAGAGTATAAAGGTTATGATCTGATGTTTCTTATCAGGGGAGAAAGACCTGTAACCGATGATATTGTCATCGTAACAATCGGAGACGAAACCCTTGAATCTTTAAATCGAAGATGGCCTTATCCCAGAGAATATTTTGCCAAATTAATCGAAAATTTGGAAATTGCGGGAGCCAGAGAAATAATTTTCGATATTGAATTTACCGAAAATTCAACTGCCTTGCAAGACAGTATCTTGGCTTCGACTGCAAAAAAATACGATAATATCGTTTTTGCCGGTAAAATAATACATGACATCACCGCAAATGCTAAAAAATCTCAGCAAATAAAACCTATAAGGGAATTAAATTACAAAAACTCTCGTTGGGGAGTAATCAACATAAGAACCGATAAAGACGGATTCGTTCGCTCTTATCCTCTCTTTCAAACCTTTCATAAATCAAAAATAAATTCCATTTCTCTTGAAGGAATTATTAATAAATACGAAAACGTAACAGATCAAAAAGCTAAGCTTTATCATAACGGAAAAATTTTCCAGATTAACGACAGAATTATTCCTTTATCTTCATATAATACAACTTTTTTGAATTTTTACGGTCCGGCGGGAACATTTAAAAGATATCCGATGTCAAACGTAATCGACGACAGTTCTTTTGAGATTCCCACTTTTGATTTTGATGCATTCGAAGAATATTTAAAAAACGGCGACTTTGAAGGAAAAACTGTTTTGATCGGGGTTACTTCAGAAGAATTTCACGATAATTTCCCGACACCTTTTTTAAGTCAAAAAGGTCTTATGCCCGGAGTTGAAATTCATGCTAATTTTATTGAAATGTTTTTGCAGAATAATTTTCTAAAAAATGCGGATTATTTTTTGTTGGCGGCAATCAATTTTATTTTATGTCTTATTGTCTTTGCTGTCTTTTATTGGCTTAAACCCGTAATCTCAGGGATAACGACTTTAGCTCTTATTATCGCTTCGCTTGTTCTTACATTTTATTTATTCTCTCAAAATAATTTGCTTGTCCCGATATTTCAGATTCCCGTAATGCTGAGCGGTATTTATCTTATAAGTTTGGTTTTAAATTATTTAAGAACGTTAAGCGAAAGAAAATACATCAAAAAAGCATTTTCCCGTTACATGGCTCCTGATCTGGTGGATGAACTGATAAAAAATCCTCAAAACCTTAAATACGGAGGTCATCAAAAAGAAATATCCGTTTTATTTTCCGATATACGTTCTTTTACCACTTATACGGAAAGTCATGCGACCTCTGAAACGGTTGCGGTTTTGAGCGAATATCTTACCGCCATGGTTGATGTGATAATAAAACATAAAGGAACTTTGGATAAATTTGTCGGAGATGAAATTATGGCTCTCTTCGGAACTCCGGTTTCTTTGGAAAATCATGCTCTGAATGCTTGCAAAGTTGCTTTGGATATGAGAAAAGTTCTAAGCGAATTGCAGAATAAATGGGAAAAATCAGGCATTCAGCCGTTTGAAATAGGTATCGGAGTAAACAGCGGTCAGGCAATTGTGGGAAATCTCGGGTCAGAACAAATTTTTGATTATACGGCAATCGGAGATACTATAAATCTTGGAGCCAGACTTGAAGCTCTGAATAAAAATTACAATACTAAGAATAAAATAATCATCAGTGAATTTACTCTCGAGTTAGTTAAAGATTACGTAATTGCGGAATATCTGGATGACGTTAAGGTAAAAGGTAAAACAAAAGCCGTAAAAATATATTCTTTGGAAGGATTAAAATAATTAATGCGTCTTTAATGCTTGACGCAAAAACATATTCGATAAAGTAAAGACAAAAGGTGAAAATATGAAAAGATACGAAGATATAAACTATTGTCAAAAATGCGGTTATAAACTTATTTTGGAAGAGGACAGAGAATCTAAAATACGACCTCACTGCAATCAATGCGGTTGGGTTTATTACAAAAATCCGATCCCGGCGGCTGCATGCGTAATTTTAAACGAAAAAAATCAAATCCTGATCATCAAGCGCAAGTTTGAACCCAATCCGGGAGAGTGGGCTTTACCCAGCGGTTACATAGAGATAGATCAAACACCGGAAGAAGCGGCTGTTGCCGAAATGTTTGAGGAAACGGGACTTATCGGAGAAGTTGCCGAGTTTATAGATTATTTTACCGGTTCTTCTCCTATCTACGAGTCAATTATTTCTTTCGGTTTTTTTATGAAAGTAACTGACGGAAGTCTTCATGCCGGAGATGATGCTCTTGAAGCAAAATTTGTTGATTTTGACGCTTTGCCGGAAATAGCTTTTCCTGCTCATCTTCATTATATAAAATCAGTTAAGGAAAAATTAAATATCAAATAGAGGAATTCATGGAAATAAATAAAACATATAATCCGTCCGAAATTGAGAAAAAATGGTATAAATATTGGATGGACAATAAAATGTTCAGTCCGTCCGAAAAGAGAGAAAAAGCTCCTTTCACCGTTATAATACCGCCTCCGAATGTAACCGGAATATTGCACATGGGACACGTTTTAAATAATACAAATCAAGATATAATGATCCGTTACAAAAGAATGACAGGCGTTCCGACACTTTGGATTCCGGGAGTCGATCATGCCGGTATCGCTACGCAAAACGTTGTAGAAAAACAAATTGCGCAAGAAGGTAAAACCAGACACGATATCGGACGAGAAGATTTAGTTAAAAGAATTTGGGCTTGGAAAGAAGAAAAAGGCGGACGCATCATAGAACAATTGAAACAACTCGGTTGTTCCTGCGACTGGGACAGAGAAAGATTTACCATGGACGAAGGACTTTCCGAAGCCGTGAAAGAAGTTTTTATCCGCTTATACGAAAAAGGTCTCATTTACAGAGGCAAACGCATTATAAACTGGTGTCCCCGTTGCGTTACGGCTTTGGCAAACGATGAAGTTGAACATAATGACGAAGACGGTCATTTTTGGCATATCAAATATCCTTACGCCGACGGTGAAGGTTTTGTCGAGATTGCCACGACTCGTCCCGAAACCATGCTTGGAGACGTTGCGGTAGCAGTTCATCCGGAAGATGAAAGATACAAAAGTTTAATCGGTAAAGAATTGATTTTACCGCTTACGGGACGTACAATTCCCGTAATTGCCGATTCATACGTTGACAAAGAGTTCGGAACCGGTTGCGTAAAAATTACTCCTGCTCACGATCCCAATGATTTTGAAGTCGGCGCAAGACACAATCTCGAACAAATTATCGTCATGGACGAACACGGCGAAATGAATGAAAGAGCCGGAAAAGATTTTAACGGCATGCCACGTTACGAAGCAAGAAAAAAAATCATAGAAATGCTGAAAGAGCAGAATCTTCTTGTTCATGTAAAAGACCATAATCATTCCGTGGGACATTGTTATCGTTGCGATACCGTAATCGAACCTTATTTATCGGATCAATGGTTTGTAAAAATGGCTCCGCTTGCCGAAAGAGCAATTGAAGTCGTCAAAAACGGAAAAATAAAATTTCAACCGGAACGCTGGATAAAAGTTTACCTTCACTGGATGGAAAATATTCGGGATTGGTGTATTTCCAGACAAATTTGGTGGGGACACAGAATACCGGCATATTATACGCCGGAAGATGAAATAATTGTCGCAAAATCAATTGAAGAAGCTGTTGAAAAAGCAAATATTAAATTTAATAAAAATTATACGCCTGCTGATCTCAGACAGGATACTGATGTTTTGGATACGTGGTTTTCCAGTTGGTTATGGCCGTTCTCCACTATGGGATGGCCCGAAAAAACCGAAGATTTAAATTATTTTTTACCGACAAATCTTTTGGTTACCGCACCGGGGATAATTTATCTTTGGGTTGCCAGAATGATTATGGCTACGCTTGAATTTTGCGATAAAATACCTTTTGACACGGTTTATCTGCACGGTATGGTCTTGGATGAACAAGGTCGCAAAATGAGTAAATCACTCGGGAATTCCCCCGATCCTATTCATATTATAGAAGAAGTCGGAGCAGATGCTCTTCGTTTCGGAATGATTTTCAATACGCCTAAAGGTCAGGACAGCTATTATTCCGCCAATAATCTTGAAACGGGAAGAAATTTTGCCAATAAAATATGGAACGCTTATCGTTACATTATGATGAATGTCGAAAAAATAGAAGGTCTGCCTTCTTACGATGAGATTATAAACGAAAAAAACGGTTATTCTTTGGAGTTGGCCGACAAATGGATATACAGTCGTTTAAATCAGGTTTGTCAATCAATTGCCGATTCGTACGAAAATATCAGATTTATAGATGCGGCTCAAGAAATAATGGAATTTATCCGTAAAGATTTCTGTTCCTGGTATTTGGAACTTTCAAAATCCAGAATCTACAACGAAGAAGAGCATAAGGCGCAACAAACGGCTAAATTTATTCTGTTGGATGTTTTGCAAAAATCAATGAAAATGTTGCATCCGATTATGCCTTTCATCACCGAAGAAATATTCCAAACCGTAAAAAAATATTTCCCGATTGAAGAAGATGCAATAATTAAAGCAAGTTTACCGACTTATGATCTCGAGCTTATAAACAAACAGACGGATGATGACATGAATTTGATTCAGGAAGCAATTTCAAGCGTCCGAAATCTCAGGAAACAGGTTAATCTTCCTCTGTCAGCCGAAATAGAAGTTTTCTTTAAAGTTACTTCCGACGAGCAAGCCGAAATGTTTGACGACTATAAAGCTTACTTTGCAAAACTTGCTAAAATAAAAAGCTTCAAAGCCGAAAAAAATGCGGAAAAACCCAAAGCTTCCATTGCCTCCGTTGTCCGGGACATCGAAATTTATCTTCCTCTCGAAGGTTTAATCGATATTGATGCCGAGAAAGCAAAACTGGAAAAACAATTGGCTAAACTCGAAAACGAACTTAAACGAATAGAGGGAAAATTAGCCAATAAACAATTTGTTTCCAAAGCTCCGGCAAATATTATAGCCAAAGAAAAAGAAAAACAGATTGAAGTAAAAATAAAAGCGGATAAAATGCGAATTCTTCTTGAAGGTTTGAAATAATATTTTCTGCTTATCTGCAAACGCCCCGTAAAAAGGGCGTTTTTTTTATGATTGCTTTTTTAATTTATCCAGTATTTTTGAGGCTGTTTCTCGAACAGCCGGTACGGCAACCGAATTACCGAATTGTTTGTAAGCGGAAGCGTCTGAAACGGGAATAATATATTTATCCGGAAAGCCTTGCAGTCTTGCCCATTCTCTCGGAGTCATTTTTCTTATTCCTTTCCTGTTTACTTCTCCTTTTATATTGGTTGAAGGAGTAAAATCCGTAATTCTCGGGTCATAAACCAAATTTCGTTCTCTTCCCATTCCTCCGCAAACTACGGCATTGGCTGTTCCCGAATCCGGTATAATTTCAAACCCGAAACCGTTTCCTTTTTTTTCATGTCTTTTTTTATGCTTTTCCAATGTTGTCAGATAAACGGTTGAAAGATAATATTTTGTCGGAACAATATTTTCTTCTTTAACATTTCCGAAAGAAATTTTTTTATTTAAGGGTTTGGGGTATTCAAATTCGGTAACTTCCGTATTTTTATGAAAGCCTGCGATAAAAATTCGTTCTCGGTTTTGAGGAACGCCGAAATCTTTGGCATTTATTATTTGAGGTTCAGGAACAAAATATTGCAAATCATTTCGCAAAACATTTAATATGGTTTTTAAGGTTTTCCCTTTGTCGTGATTTATTAATCCTTTGACATTTTCCAGAAAAATTGCTTTCGGCTGTTTGCGTTTTATTATTTCTGCAACATCAAAAAACAAAGTTCCTCTTGTATCTTCAAAGCCGCCTCTTTTTCCTGCAATGGAGAATGCCTGACAGGGAAATCCGGCGCAAAGTATGTCAAAATTGTTCGGTATATAATATTTTGTATTTTCAAGAGTGATGTCTCCGAAAGGAAATTCTCCGAAATTGACGAAGTAAGTATGTTTTGCTTTTTTATCCCATTCGCTCGTATAAACGCATTTTCCGCCTAAGCTTTGCATTGCCAAACGAAATCCGCCGATTCCGGCAAATAAATCTATAAAAGTAAATTTGGGATTATCGGGAGCCGGAAAAGGAATTTTTGCGCAATTAACAAGCGATTCTTGCAGAATTTCTTCAGCTTTTTGCGAATTTATATTTTTCCCGGGACAGTTATGACGTAACATTTCTTTTGTAAAATCAATTGCATCTTTTCTGTAAAATTCCGCAAATTCATTTTTTGCGTTATGCAGGTAATGAGTTAATACGGATTTTGTATTTTCATTCTCGGGTTTATATTTTTTGTCTGATAATATTTCCCAAACTGTTTTTTCTAAAAAAGACATTTTCAACCTTTATCGTTTTTTTATTTTATTTGACAAATTAAGCTTAACAAGCTGCGCGTCAAGGTGATTCCTTTATAATCTGTCCTTGAGCATTCTGTATTATGTAATTAATTGACAAATATCAGGTAAATATATTTTTAAGAAAAATACAGGCTTAATATGAACTTTTTGCTCATATCGCAAAAAGGTTTCCGGATTAAATCAGGCATCAATATTGTTTATTGCTGCTTAATTAAAAAAATAAAGAGAGATTATGAGAAAATTAATAAAATCCAGTAATAAAACAGCTATTTTATGGAATGATGAAAAAATTACCTATCGTCAAATTTGTTTTTCGGCTGAAAGATATGCTCAATTTATTCCCGAAAAAACTGAATTTATATCAATTTTTGCAGCCAATTCTCCCGAATGGATTTATGCGTTTTATGCCTGTTGGTTAAAAAATGCAGTTCCTGTTCCGATTGACTTTACGGCAAGTAAAGAAGATGTTGTTTATATTCTTGATGAATGTCGCCCGGAAATAATTTATACGGATGATGAAAATCTTCCAAAGCTTAAAGACGCTTTGAATGAGGTCGATTATTCTCCGATTATAAAAATTCTTACAGACTCACCTAAGGCGACCGGTTCGGGAAATTACGATCCGGATATTTCATATAAGCTTGAAGATACGGCGGTAATAATATATACTTCCGGAACTACCGGTAACCCGAAAGGGGTGATGCTTTCTTACAAAAATATTTTCACTAATATTGATGCCGTAAGCGTTGATGTACCTATTTTTACACCGAAATCAACAGTTTTTTCCATTCTTCCTTTCCACCATGTGCTTCCTTTAATGGGAACGGTGGTTGCGCCTCTTTACGTAGGATGTAAAATTTCTCTTTGCGCCTCTCTTAAAGGACCGGATATAATTAAAACCTTAAAATCTCATAAAGCAACTATTATTATAGGTGTTCCTCGACTTTATAAAATGATTGAACAGGGGATTCTCAATAAATTAAAGAAAAATAAAGCGGGAATCCTTTTATTCCGTTTGGCAAAACAGATAAATTCTCCGTTTTTTTCCAAAACTGTTTTTAAATCTATAAACAAAACTATGGGCGGAAGAGTAAAATATCTTGTTTCCGGAGGGGCTGCTCTTGATCGGGAAGTAAACAGAAACTTAACTGCATTGGGATTTTCGATTTTAGAAGGTTTCGGAATGACGGAAACGGCGCCCATGATAACCTTTACCAGACCCGGAGAATATTGTGTCGGTTCTGCCGGAAGAGCTTTGCCTAATCTTGAGATGAAGATCGTAAACGGAGAAATTCTGGTTCGAGGCGATAATATTATGAAAGGATATTATAAACGACCTGACGAAACAGCTGAAATTATAAAAGACGGATGGTTGCATACAGGCGACTTGGGACATTTGGATGAAAAAGAAAGATTGTTTATAACCGGACGTAAAAAAGAAATAATTGTTCTGCCCAACGGAAAAAATATTAATCCTGAAAGGATAGAAAATAAATTAGAAAAAGATCCTGTTATAAAAGAAATCGGCATATTCTTGAAAGATAATATCATGCAGGCGGTTGTGTTGCCGGATTTGATAAAAATCAGAGAAAAAAGCATAAGCAAAATTGACGATTTTATAAAAAGTCAAGTAATAAAGCCTTATAATGAATCTGTTGCTCCTTACAAGAAAATAATGAAATTACATTTGATTGATAAAGAATTGCCAAAAACGAAACTCGGAAAACTCAGACGTTTCATGTTGCCTGAATTGATTGAATATAAAGAAAAAAAGAAAACAAAGGATTTCCCGAAAACAGAAGAATACAGACTTATTGCTGATTTTATAGAAAAACAAACCGATCAAACAGTTAATCCCGAAGATCATTTTGAAATAGATCTTGCTCTTGATTCTTTGGATAAAGTAAATCTTTTGGTATTCGTAAATTCCGCATTCGGAATAGATATGTCGGAAGAAAAAATGATGGATTTTCATAATGCCAAACTCCTTAGCGAGTATTGCGCCGAAGAAAAACAAAAAATAGATCCGGAGGATCTTGATTGGGAAAAAATAATAAAAGGAGACACCGGACATCTTGAAATAAGAGAAAGTAAGTCTATAGTATTTTGGAAAAAATTATCCAAAATCTTTTTTAAGATTATTATGAAATTAAAAGTTGAGGGGATTGAAAACATTCCTGATACGCCTGTTATTTTTGCCGCCAATCATCAAAGTGTTTTTGATGCGTTTCTTCTGGTGTCTGAATTCCCTGATAAACTTATAAAAAATACTTATTTTTATGCCAAAAAGAAACACCTTAAATCAAAATTAATGAGTAATCTTGCTAATAATAACAATGTCATAGTGCTTGATATACATTCTGACGTGAAAGAATCTATTTTAAAATTGGCGGAAGTTCTGAAGTCAGGAAAAAATGTTATTATCTTCCCGGAAGGAACCAGAACGGTTGACGGTAAAATAGGGCATTTCAAAAAAACATTTTCCATCTTGAGTTCAGAACTTAACATTCCCATTTTACCGGCGGTTATAAACGGAGCGTTCAAAGTATTGCCCGGAGGATCGAGGTTTCCTAAAATATCTAAAGAGGTTAACGTTAAGTTTTTGAAACCTGTTTACCCGGAAAATCATACTTACGAATCATTAAAAAATTTGGTGTATGATATCATAGACGGAGAAATTGAGCATTAATCTGTTTTTTATCTTGAGCGACAGGCTATAAATTTATCTGAACTTATATAAATATCGATAAAATATTCGCTTATTGTTTTTATGCTTACGAATTGTAATCCGGCAAAAGATAATGATTTTATTTTTATATAGCAATACCTTCCATAGATTTCTCTAATGCTCTGGCGTGTTTTAAGAAAGTATCCACGTCCATTTCTTTAAATAATAATATGCCGTGGCTAGACCTTACTTTTGCGCTTTCGTTCAAGTAGAAATAATCTTTGCCTAACAGTAATTGCAACTCTTTAAATTGCTCTACCCATATTTTTTGTGCTAATCTGTTAAATTTGCCATCTAACATATAGCTTGGGAAAGAGGCATTAACTTGGGTCATATAGCAGTTTGTAAACGCATTGTCTAACACTGCCAACGAATTTAGTGAAACAGGTACTGCCACATTAGCATCGGCAGGGTGGAAACGGTACCAAACATTTCTGTATCCCCAAATTTTTAATTTTGACAGGTCTTCTTCTTGAGACCACATTCTTACGGCTTCGGCAATTGCTTGCAACACTTTATAATGAGTATCAGGTCCGCTACCTTCGGGGTCTAATGCCAAGCTTATAACGGTAGGCTTAACTTCTCTCAATTGTTCCAAAATGGGAAGCACATCACGTGAGCGTTCCGGTTGCTCGGTAAATATATCGCCTGTATAGAACCCCAAACGTAAGTGATGAACATTCTTAACTTGCATACCTGAGTGTGCCCATACCAACTCCTCTTCAAATTCTCTAATCATTCCTTTGAGTTTTTGAATTTTTCGAGGATTTTTTTCGCCATCGTAGCTTTTCTTCAATGTTGATAGCACATCATTAATTGAATCTCTAAGTCCTGCTTTATTTTTAACATTAAAAATCTCTACCATGGCGCGTACCACTCTATGACATAATCCTCTCTCCATGCCCACTTTATCCATTTCGGCAACTTTGTTCAAATAATGAGAAATATCTTTATCCCACTTATATTTGTAACCAACCTCAAAGAAATCGGCATAATTAATCATCTGAATTTTATCAGCGTCAATCATTTGCTTTGTCTTTTTCAAAATATCAATAACAAAACTATTGGTAACGGCTGTAAATCCTGATGTTAAAACAGAAAAGTGAAACTCATTGGAATCTTCGCGCAACTGTCTGTTGATTACAGGAAGCATTCCCAACATAATATCATCATGATGAGGTCCTGTGTGATAATAAACTTGCTCTTTTTCCGGTCTTAAACCTTTTTTGATTTTATTTGTAACAGACTCTATAACAGTCTCAACCGTATTTTCGTTTAAATTAGGAATCAACTTGCAATATCTGTCTGCTTTTAAATCATCAACGGTTAAATGATGACCGTATTTGTCTAATTTTTTACACAAATTAATAATCGCTCTTTCTGTCTTCAGATGTGTCCATTCGCCTGTTTCATAGTAACGGTCTACGCTATCTTGTAATGTAGATGCTGCACTTTCTGTGGTATAAAAACGTGCATTTTTTAATTTATGAAGAACTGTTGCAGGGTATAAATTATCAGGCTCATTCTCTAAACTGTCTTTTACAACCTGAGCCTTTGCCTCACCGGCTGCAATTATTATGGCAGTTGCATCGGGTCTGTAACTAATTGTTTCTAAACCAATTGTAATCACTAAACGATTTTTTGACACCTCAATACCTCCCAAATCTCCTGCAGCCACTGCTTGAGTTTCAAAGTTTGTTGCCGTTAATCTTGTTGTAGAATAATGGTCGGAACCTCTTGTATTAAAAGCAATATGTCCATCAGGACCTATTCCACCCAAGAAGAACCCTATACCTCCGATTTCTCTAATTTTAGCTTCATACTCCGAACACCATCTGTCAATCATAAATATTGACTTTTGCTGAACTTCTTCCTCATAAGTTTTGGCATCTCGGAAACGAAGTGATAAGTCGATAGTTAAATCGGGAAATACTTCGTAAAAATGTGCTCCGTTGTATAATGGTATTTCATCGGAATTAATTAATAGAGCATTATCTTTATTCAAACCAAAACCATCAATATAGAATTTTTTTACGTAGTAATTGAAGCTATTAGCCTGAGTTGAACTGATAGGATAAAATTCATCAATTTGTACAAAATGTAAATTTGATAAGTCAGGTTTCTTTACATCTAAATTATATTTGCTGCGAAGGTCTTTTACCTTTGCATCATTCCAGTTTGCCAATATATGACTTGTCCATTTTATAAAATGTTCAGGGGTTTTACCTGTTGGCAAACTAATTACTCCTGTGGGATTTTCTGCCGACCACTCTAAAAACCTTAAAGCGGTTAGTAAACCTAACTTTGGAAAGTTGTCTACTGTAATATAAGGCATTTTTGCAGTTATTTTTTGTGCACTTGATAAATCAAAAAATGCCTTTTCTACCTTTGTTAATTTACTTATTTTATCCATATATATATTTTTTTATCCTTATTTTTTATTTAATTCCGGCATGTCTTGTCGATAATCTTATTTTGCCGAATTTGAAATTTACAACCGTTTTTATTTACAGTCGGTTAAGGTCAATATTATATTCTTTTTTTTGCCGTTTTTTACTCTTTTCAGTTATCAAAAAGGAAATTATTTCCTTATATTATTTATTCTATTTTTTTAAAAAAAATCAATATGACTTTATTTATATATTTTATAATGGGATAGGTATATAAAATATTTTCCGGCGCTGAGCTTGCTTTTATTGGGTTAAATTTATTTTTAAAGGATAATCCTATGAAGAAATTTCATTTTTCTTTGCAAAAAGTTATGGAAGTTAAACAGACCGAGGAAAAAGGATTACAGAGAAATCTCAGTATTGCGGAACATACTCTTCTAGAAGCTGAAAAAGTTTTATTAAACAAGCAGAATCTTCTTACTCTGGAACTCAATAAATTGTCCGAATTAAATAAAGAATGTTGCAGCGCAACTGATTATATTCTTCACAACAGATATGTTGAAGCTTTGGAAAATCAGATAAAAAATCAAAACACTAAAATAGAATATTTTGCGGAAAACGTAAAGAAATGCCGAAAAAAACTGATGGAAAAAGCTCGAGAACGTAAAATTATAGAAAAATTGAGAGAAAACAAATTAAAAGAATATAATCGTCAACTGAAGAAAGAAGAACAATTGTTTTTAGATGAAATTTCTGCTCAAAATTCTCATTACAAAGATGCAAGGTAACACGTTATGAAGAAGCCGCTCTTTTTATATATTATAATTTTTATTATTTCTTTTCTTATTACAAATTCGGTGATGTATTTCATTATGAAGAAACAATATGACCAATATAATCTTATGAATGACGCTGCTAAAGGAGAGGTTGAAAAAAAAGTTGATGACGGGGCAATTACGGCTCAAAATGTGCTGGATGCCGTTTTGCCGGAGAAAATTCGCAAAGAGATAGACGAAGAATTGCCTGATCCTGAAGAAAATTATTCCGATTTAATGCGTCTGAAAAAGAAAATAATTTCTGTTTACAGCGAGGAAGAATACGACCGCTATACTAAAGAACAGGTTGATTCGATGTTGACCGATTTCAGTAATGACATAGATACTTTGGCTATGCATCAGGATCGATACATAAGAGATTTAAAAGAGTTATATTACGGTAACCGAAAATTAAAAAAACAAAGAGATTCGCTTTATGCCGAGCTTGCTTCTTTAAGAGAAAATCTTAATCAGGTGAAGTCGGAGAGCAGAAAAATAAAGAAAAAGCGAGAATCCGAGAAAAATATTAAGTCTGCAAAATACTTGGCTGATACTTACAATAAAATGAATCCTGCCAAAGTTGCTCAACTTATGATGTCTATGAAAGATTCCAAAAACATAGAAATTTTAAAATTAATGAATCAGCGAAAAGCCGCAAAAGTTTTGGAAGCCATGCCTGCCGGAAAGTCTTCCGTATTGGTCAAAAAAATTGCCCGAGGCGGAAAATGAAAAATGTCAGCGGAAACCAATTTAAAAATATTATACCTCTTAAGTCCGGCAAACATAAGAGTTTCAGTCAAAAATCGTATGTCCGGCAAATGAGTTTCAGAGATTATTTTAATAAAATTGACGGCGAAAAATTAAAAGAGAAATTGAATATGAAATATTTATTCGACAGTAAAGATGAAACTCCTTCAATTGAAGAAAAATCATTCGGAAAATCTTCTTCGCTTAAATCAAAAGACAAAGAAATCAGCGAGTTTGCAATAACGGAAGAACTTCCCTTCGCTTCCGAAGTTGCGTCAGATAATATTAAAAGCAGTCAACAGGAAAAATTTTTGCGAGATACTGATATTACCGCAAGAGAAAATGAAACGAAACCCGTGAAGAAAACAATTTCTAAAGCAAAATATTCTTCAGAATATCAAAATATTAAAACAAATAAAGATATATTATCGGTCAATAAATCGGAATTTGACCGTAACGAAAAAATTAAAGACAATTCCCTTCCTGAGAGCAGTTTTAAACTGAAAACAAATAAAAATTCCTCAATTATATCTGATATAATAAAATCTCCTGAATATAAAATAACTGCTGAAAAATATTCGAGCGAAAAACACGAAAATATTTGGGGAAAATTCGATAAGACGGATAAAAAAGACAGTAAACCTGTTTTTAATTTCTCTAAAAAATCCTCAGAACTGAATATTAATTTATCATCTGAAAAAGATGCTTCGCCTGATATAAAAAAGGATAAGGGCAATGAAAAAACAATCGGAGAACAATATTCAAAAGAATTTGATTCAAGTCTTAAACTTGGCGCAGAATCAGATCCGAAATACCGTAAAACTGTTTTTAGATTACAAGAGAAACGTATTGCCGATCCCGATTACGAAAATACCTTAAAAGAAAAACGCAAGAAAGATATCGTCGAAATATTGGGGCATAAGGAAATCAACAGCTTACCTGAATATCGCAGAGCCGAAAATTCTTCTCATCCTAAAGATCAATTTGATCCTGTTACGAATTGGCGCAAGCAGCAAAGCAATGAAGCAATTCAAAAAAAAGTCGAAACCGAAATCAAACTTGAATCGGTAAAGGGCGAAATTTCTTACGCTTCGGTTATTTCCTCGGAAAATAAGATTAAAGCGGATGAGAAAATACGCAAAAATACAGACGGCAGAAACAGCTCTTTTGTAAATTTGCTTAAAGTCAAAAAATCTTCAGTTCTGTCGGAATTCAAAATTCATGCCGGAAAGGTTTCGGAATCCGAAGCAAAAAAATCAGATGCAAGAAGAGAAAATTCCGAAAAAAAATTTAAATCTGAAAGGAATAAAATCTCAAAAACAAATCAAAGAAAACCTGATGAAAATAAATCCGGAAAATCTCCTGAAGAATTTGTTTTGCAAAGAAATACCGATGTCGAATCTGCGAGAAACATCAATTATGCTGACAGAGTAAACACAAAGCGCCTTCCCGGATATAACGAAAAATTTTTAGCCCGATTGAGCAACGAAATCATTAAGTTTACAACAGGTAAAAGATGGGCTGAATTTGAAATAGATCATGAAAAATTAGGTAAAATTTTAACGAAAATAGAAAAAAATGAAAAGGGATTAAAAATAATTTTTAACGTCAAAAACAGGGAAACCCTGACTGAATTAAAAGATTTATTGCCTGAAATGAAAGAAAATCTTGCGAAACAAGGGTTTAGGACTCAAGAATTTTCGTTTTCCGGGAATCAAAACGAGAAAAAAGGTTTTGAGGAAAATTCAAAAAGAAAATATCAATCCGTTAAATTGAAAACGGAAGAAATTTTTGAAGATAAAACGAAGATAATAACGTCAAAAAAATTAAGTTATAATACTGTTGAATATATAGCTTAGGAGGAAATATGGATACTGTCGGAATAACTGCTGAAAAAGTCTCCGATTATTCCGGAACTCGTTTTAACGCCGGTTCGTCTATGAAGAAAGACGATTTTCTTAAATTATTGATAACTCAGATGAAGTATCAGGATCCGATGAATCCGGCTGATAATACTCAAATGGCTGCTCAATTGGCGCAATACAGTCAGCTGGAGACTTTAAACAATATGCACGAGACAATGAAAACAAACCTGGTGATGTCGCAATCGATGAACAACTCCTACATGACGAGTTTAATCGGTAAAGATATAAAAGCTTACGGTAACAGTTTTTCATTTGCCGGGAAACCCGTTGAGCTGGATTTTTATCTTTCATCAACTGCTGATGCTGAAATAAAAATCTACGATAAAAACGGTAAGCATGTGGATACTCTTGAATCAAAAAATATGCAGGGCGGAAATCGAAGTCTGACCTGGGACGGTCTTGACGAATCAGGAAACAGCCTTGAAGAGGGTGAATATACTTTTTCTGTCGAAGCTGTTGATGCCTCCGGAAATCCCGTATCGACCGATACTTTTACGACCGGAATTGCTGCTGGAATTACTTATGAACAGGGAACGCCGTATTTGGTTATCAACGGTCAATACGTCGGACTGGGAAACGTTATTTCGGTCAATCAACCGGGAGAGGACGGTTAAAATGATTCAAAGAGTACTTTGCAACGAACCTTATATAACCGAAAAAATCAGGATGCGACCGAATCCGGTAATACGATCTGATCCGGATCCCCGAGTAAATACTTCTTTTTCGGATATTTTTAATCAGAA
>PDWI01002997.1_pt1 | contig 24597 bp, 15 predicted proteins | sample 1430891 | NCBI WGS metagenome assembly PDWI01 (sample SAMN01162508, study PRJNA174530) | Oral metagenome, whole genome shotgun sequencing project. | biome: Marine environment; feature: Marine mammal; material: Swab sample of the gingival sulcus; isolation source: swab sample of gingival sulcus...
CATTTATTTTTTGTCAAAAAAAATGATTAAATTTGTTGCGTATAAAAAATAAATACTAAACAAAACCTTTAAATGACAATTAAAAAACAAATAATATTTATAGCTTTTACTACCTGTTTGCTTTTCTCTAACAGCTCGTTTACACAGAATAAACCATGTATTAAATCAGTTGAAAAGTTTAAGAATCGTTATTCTTTTTTAGGCTCAAGGAATCCCCCAAAAATATCAAATTATTGTGGAGACATCAATGAACTCTATAATGGTCGGACATTATTAATGTCTGCTGCGTATTATGGCAAACACTACGATTTTATCGAAGGTTGTTTACAACGAAAAGCGGATATTTTTTTATATGATGATGACACCATTAGACCCCAAAATGCTTGTAATTATATAACTTGGACACCTATATATGACCCACCTATAGGAGAGAGAGACCTAAAAAATAGAAAAAGTGAAGAGGATATGATACATATCATAAAACTATTTGTAAAGTATCACCCTAAAGATGAGTATAAAATTTATGAAGAAGCTCTTTGGGCACTTATAACCTATAATCACCCCGAATATACTAGTAAGGTATTTGATTATTTAATGGGTAAAATAACAAAATATAACACAAAATCAAACATTATACATTGCAATATAATAACTAGAGACAGTATTACGAAAATGAAATGGAATGAGGTATGGAAGCAATATGTTAATTTAAAACTTTCAAAAAATGATTAAAAAACAAATAATATTTATAGCTTTTAGTACCTGTTTGCTTTTTTCTAACAGCTCGTTTACACAGAACAAACCATGTATTAAATCAGCTGAAAAGTTTATGCAGGGTTATTCTTATTGGAAGAATCCCCCAAAAATATCGAATTATTGTGGAGACATCAATGAGATCTATAATGGTTGGACATTATTAATGTCTGCTGTGTATGAAGGAAAACACTATGATTTTATCGAAGATTGTTTACAACGGGAAGCGGATATTTTTTTATATGATGACGACACCATTAGACCTCAAAATGCTTGTAATTATATAACTTGGGTACCCATATATGACCCTCCTGTAGGAGAGAGAGACCTAAAATACAGAAAAAATGAAGAGGATATGATACATATCATAAAACTATTTGTAAAGTATCACCCTAAAGATGAATATAAAATTTATGAAGAGGCACTTTGGACACTTATAACCTATAATCACCCCGAATATACTGGTAAGGTATTTGATTATTTAATGGGTAAAATAACAAAATATAACACGAAATCAAACATTATAAATCACAATATAATAACTAGAGACAGTATTACAAAAATGAAATGGAATGAGGAATGGAAGCAATATGTTAATTCATCCCCCCTTAAGTTTCTAAAATAATAACCAACTATGAGCAGTTTAGAATATTGGAAAAACGAATTTAAAAACATAACCAATACAGATGCGGTTTAGCTTAAGGAAAAACTAACCACAATACTAGCGTATAAATAATGCGGGCAAAATGAGAACTTGTAAAAGTAGCTTCATTTTGTCCGCATTTTTCCATTTACCTTGTATTCCTTAGAAATCACAAAATAAAAGACGACAAACACCTCCCCTAAACTTTCAAGATAATAAAGTTTTATTCTGACAAAAAATTAATACCTTTGTTGGTTGAATAAACAATAAGTTAAATAACATTTTAAAACAATTATAGCAATGTCAACATCAGAAAACAAACAGAATGATATAGAGCAGGTTAAATGCTTAATCATAGGTTCAGGTCCGGCAGGTTACACTGCTGCTATTTATGCTTCTAGAGCCAATTTATCTCCTGTAATTTACCAAGGATTACAGCCGGGAGGTCAGTTAACTACCACTACTGAGGTCGATAATTTCCCGGGATATCCGGAAGGCGTAACAGGCCCTGTTTTAATGGAAGATTTAAAAGCCCAAGCCGAAAGATTTGGTGCAGATTCTCGTTGGGGAATGGTTTCTAAAGTAGATTTCTCTCAACGCCCTTTTAAAGTTGAAATTGACGGAGAAAAGCAAATCGAAGCACAAGCTGTAATTATTGCAACCGGTGCTACTGCTAAATACTTAGGTCTTGAATCTGAGAAAAAATTCCAAGGCTCAGGAGTGTCTGCTTGCGCCACTTGTGACGGTTTCTTCTACAGAGGAATGAACGTTGCTGTTGTTGGAGGAGGCGATACTGCTGCTGAAGAAGCGACTTACTTAGCCGGTTTATGTAAAAAAGTATATTTAATTATTCGTAAAGACTATATGAGAGCCTCTAAGGCGATGATTGCTCGTGTAGAAAGCACCGAAAACATAGAAGTACTTTACGAACACACTACAAAAGAGATTATTGGAAGCAACGTTGTGGAAGGGGCTATCTTAGACAACAAAGGAAAAGAAGTAAAAATAGATATTGACGGTTTCTTTGTTGCTATCGGTCATACTCCTCAATCAGAGTTGTTTAAAGAATACATCGATGTAGATGCTGAGGGATACATCAAAACAGACGGAGTAAGTTCAAAAACATCTGTAGATGGTGTATTTGCTTGTGGAGACGTTATCGACAAAACTTACAAACAAGCTATTACTGCTGCCGGTTCAGGTTGTAAAGCAGCTTTAGATGCTGAAAAATTCTTAGCTGAATAAACACTCTAAAGTGAAATTGATACACTTTCCGAAGCAGTAAAACAATTTAAAATAACAAATAAAACAGAGGGCGGAATCTATTTCTTAACTCTGTTTTATATTATTTAAGTATAACAAGAATGAAGTTAATCAACATAACAACACACATAAAGCTCTACTTCTATAGCTTTCTATTAATTTTGTTTTTGTTACCCCACATAAGTCTTGCCCAGCAAGACAGCTTAGACTATAGCATTAAATCGTGGACTGTTGATGAGTCGTTAAACTCGCACCCTCAAGAAATGGACACTGTTTTGTCCGATTTTCAACTTTATCAACCTTTTTATAAATACAATCATTTTATGGGAGTTTCGTATATTGGAAATGTGGCAACTGCTGTACAATCGCTCAACTTCAATCAGCGCCCTAGACTGCCTTTTTTGTTTCTTAACCCTTATGCTCCTTACTTATTTTCAGAAAAAAACACACAATACTATAATACAAAGCAAGCCTATTCCAGAATACAATATGTAACTAACTTCTCCAAAACCAACAATTTACAAAATGTAGATTTAATATTCACTCAAAACGCATTGCCTTACCTAAATGTCGGTTTTCGATACAGAATGCAGGGTGCCAATGGCGAATATATGAACCAAAAAAGCAAGTCGAGTGCCCTACAATTTTTTGGCAGTTACGACCACCTGCGTTACAAAGGCTATTTATCTGTAAATCTCAACTATATAAAAGGAAACCTCAACGGAGGACTTCAAGCTGACAGCTTGTTAAACCCTAAACATACCAGTGTAAGCGATACCAAATTGATTCCCACGAATCTAAAAGCCTCTAACCACAACATCAATCATTACGAAATAGCTTATCAACAACAGTATTTACTCAATAAGGAAGCGCTGCCTGATTCTTTGGGAAAAACTCATTTTTCAAAATATATTTTAGGACATCAACTAAATATAAATCGTTCTAAACGAATCTACAATCTGAATGAAAGCACCAATTTTTACAGTAATTTTTACCAAGGAGAATCCCCTTTTTCTAAACAACAATTCCAAGACTCCACTGCTTTATTCAACATTAATCAAACTTTTTATTTAAACCATTTACCTATTCAAGCTAAAATTTTCAGTCAGGTTCGTTTATTTTATCAGGTTAATTACCAAAAGCACCATTCTTTTGAGAATGAACTGAGTACATTCAACCAAAGTATTGGCGGAATGATTTCTAACGACAGCTCTTCCTTGTTCAAATGGAAAGCTTCTGCTTCTTATACATTCGCTGGTTATCAGCAAAATCAATTTACCATAAAAGGATTAATATACAAAGATTTAGGAAGCAAAAAGAACCACAGAATCAGCTTAGCAGTCAGTTCAAAAAACACACGCCCTGATTATTTCTACAATCATTTTAGCTCGCATTTTTTCAAGTGGGATAACGACTTTAAGTTTATTCAAGCACAAAACTTACGCCTAAGCTATCAACACCAAAAGTACCATTTAGAAGTCGGCTTAAATTACGCTTTACACTCTAATTATTTATACTTTTCTTCTGTAAATGATAGTATTTGGACATCTGATACCACGCGTATTTACGGCACAAAAGAGGCTTACCCTGTTCAGCATCAATCCGGTTTACAAGTCGTTTCGGCTTTTGTAAAACACAAGTTGAAATGGGGCGCTTTTCATATGAATAATATGCTTTTATTCCAAAAAACGCAAAACGATTCCCCTATTCATCTACCCGATATTTCTTGGTATCATTCCTCTTTCTTTGAGATGCGTTTTTTCAAGAAAGTATTGGTCTTGCAAGTTGGATTTGATATGCGTTATCACAGCTCTTATTATGCCGATGCCTTTATGCCTGCCACCGGCTTATTTTACGAACAAAGCCAAGTAAAAACAGGGAATTACCCTTATTTCAACTTGTTTGTCAACGCCCGAATTAAACGCGTTCGCCTTTTCTTTAAAATGGAGCACATTAACCACTCGTTGATGGGTTACAAGTATTTTTCTACCCCCCATTACCCTCACAATCCTAAAGTGTTCCGAATGGGTATAAGCTGGGTATTCTACAATTAAATTTGATTTAAATGGTTTTGCTTTCTACGGCTTTTAACAAGTCGGGATACTGAAACTGAAAATTCATATTTTGTAAATTTTTCGGAGCTATGCGAGTTCCCTTAATCAACATATCAGACTGCTCTCCCAGAACTAATTTCAAGAACCATTTAGGCACTTTCATTGTCACAAACAACTTAGGATAAGCTAAAGATAAATGTTCTATTAATTGCCGATAATTAACACACTCAGGAGCTACAGCATTATAAACACCCCTCATATTCAGGTCTTCTAAAGCCTTGGCATATATCGAACACAAATCATCTATATGTATCCATGGAAAATACTGATTTCCGGTACCAAGAATTACTTTTGCACCATATTTAAAAGGCTTTTTAATCGATGGCAAAGCGCCACCCTCCAAGCTTAAAACAATACCGGTTCTAACTTTAACTGTGCGTATATTTAAAGTCTCAAAAGCATCTACAGAGCGCTCCCACTCCACACAAACCCTTGCCAAAAAATCGTTTCCTTTCGGACTATCTTCCGTCAGAATCGTTTCGGAAGTAAACGTTCCATAATAACCTATTGCTGAAGCCGACACAAACGTTTTAACCTGATGATGAATAGAAGACAAACTGTTAAAAATCAAACGAGAGCTTTCTACCCTACTTTCGAGAATCGCTTGACGAACTGAAGATGACCAAGTACGCTCTGCCACATTAAATCCAGCCAAATGAACAATGGCATCCACCCCCTCAAAAGCCTCTAAATCTATCTGCTGTACTTTCCAATCATAATAGAAAACAGGCACATCTGAAGACTTATTTTTGCTTTGGCTCAACCAACTAACCTGATGCCCCTGCTTGACTAAAAGGGCTGTTAAACTTCGCCCCACCAAACCGGAACCGCCTGTTATAAGTATTTTCATAGAAACGATATTGACTAATACAATCCTCTAAAGCACTCGCAAATGCTGAATTTAGCGGCGAATAATGACCAAAGTAGCTCCAAAACCATATTCTTTAAAAGAAGCATCTTGAAAATACAACTGAGGATAATCGTGCTTTAAAGCTCTTCGCAGTTCCGTTTTAAGCACTCCGGCTCCTATGCCATGAATAAACACCATTTTTTTTGTATGATGATTCTTCAAACCTTCGGCTAAAGTAGAATGAAAATGCGACATCTGAATATCCAACATCTCTTTATTGCTTAAGCCCTTTGGCTCATCTACCAATTCGTGAATATGCAAATCTACCTCCACCATTTCCTCTGCCTTTTTACTCACTTTATATTTATTATTCAAGCGCTTAGCTTCTTCTTCGGCTTTTTCTTTTTCCTTTTTGGCGTTTAAAATATCTTCTCGTGTTATTTCATCGTACTTAGAATTAAGCAAATCCTCGTGAAAAGCAATCAACATAGCCGGCTCTTCAAAATATTCGTTCTCTACAAAGTTGTGTTTCTTATAAAACTTCATTGGCTTAATTTCCACATCCTTATCTAATGGTTTTAAAGGCTGAAAAGAACCAAACCCGTAAAATAAAAATTGAAAATTCAACTTAGGAAAATCATTCAGTTCATCTCGTTTTAGATATTTTACAAAACACTTGGTATTAGAGTCTAAATCGATAAATGAAACAAAATTAGAAGCATCTTGTTCGCGCTCTGAGACCAAAGCTTTTATCTGATAATTACTATCATTAATCAAATACAATTTAAACCGACTATCCTCCAACTCTTGACCAGCCTCCGGAAGTATGGCTAAATACAAACTCAATTCATCATTCCCCTCTATAATCGTGAAATCTTCTACATTAGGCTCTTCAAAAAATTCTTCTTCCATTTCTTCCTCATAAGAATTCGAAGTGGTTTCCCTACGATTGGAGTAACTCTCTTTAGCCTGATACACCTCTTCTTCCATAGAAGAAATTTTAACCAACTCTTTCGCTAAAACAGGAATTTCAAAATCATCTTCATTCAGTACCATTACCATATTTTTTCCCATCAAACGTGTTACGGTACCGCCACCAACATCATTTAAAAACCGTACTTTGTCTCCTTTCTTAAAGCCCATATTTGTTTTGTATTTATTATTTTATTTCTGAAAAAACAGATTACAAAATTAATTATTTCTATGGTAGAGCGAAGCTTTTACCCGTGAAATTTAAACAAAACTGAAAAAACAACAACAAAAACCTTTCAAATAAATTTGTTAGGTTTAAAAAAAGGAATACATTTGCACAACCTAAAATCAAAAAGTTCGTTAAAGATAACTTTATTTGTTATTTTTATCTAAAAGCACAACGATAATTCATTTACAAACAAAAAGATATGAAAACAAATCACATTTTATTAATTTATTTCATTTTCGCGTTTTTGACTATTAATGCTCAAAAATCGCATACCACTACAAAAACAATCGAGACCAGTATTGAGGGAAATGTTAAGTGTGAGGGAGAAAATGTTCCTTTTGTCAATGTAACTTTAGACGGGACAACAATTGGCACAATGACTGACGAATCCGGTCATTTTCAACTTATCAATCTGCCGGTAGGGAACTATACTGTAAGAGTTACCGGCTTAGGATACAAGCCCTCTTCAAAAAAGATTACAGCAACTTCAAGCCAAGCAATACACTTAAATTTCAACATCAAAAAAGACGTCTTGAGAATGGAAGAAGTGGTGGTTAGTGCTGACAGAAACCAAACCAATAGACGAGAAGTTCCGGTAGTGATTACCTCTATCAGCCCTAAAGTTTTTGAATTGACACAATCTGTCAATTTAGCTGAGGGCTTGTGTTTTACACCGGGTTTGAGAACAGAAACCAATTGTCAGAATTGTGGTTTTTCGCAATTAAGAATGAATGGTATGGAAGGCGCTTACACCCAAATTCTAATGAACAGCCGACCTGTATTTAGCGGATTGGCAGGCGTTTATGGTTTGGAACTTATTCCAACTAATATGATAGAACGTTTGGAAGTAATACGAGGAGGAGGTTCTTCTTTATTTGGAGGTAACGCCATAGCCGGAACAGTCAATATTATTACCAAAGAAACCTATCGCAACACTTTCGAGGTGGATAACCGCATTGGTTTAATGGGAGTTGGAGAAGAAAAAATTAGCCTTGATGAACATTTTAGCATTAATGGTTCTGTTGTTTCCAAAGACAAAAAAACAGGAGGGTATATTTATGCGATGTTCCGTGATAGAGGCGCTTACGATGCTAACAATGATGGTTATACAGAATTAGTTAAAATGAAAAACACCACTTTTGGTTTTAATGTATATCATAAATTATCAGCCAGAAGTAAACTATCATTAGACGGCTACCGAATCAGTGAATTTAGAAGAGGGGGGAATAAATTGGATTATTTGGCACACGAAGCAGATATTGCCGAGCAACTCCATCACCTTATAACAGGATTCAACGTTTCTTATGACTTATTTACAGGGGAATATGATAAATTAAGCGCTTATTTTGCTGGGCAAAATGTAGAAAGAGGCTCCTACTATGGCGTAGAAAAAGCACCTGATGCTTACGGAAGTACAGATAACTTCAGCTCTTCTGCCGGAGTTAATTACCTGCTTAATTCTAAATTGATTTTCCCCTCATCTACCTTGTTTGGGATAGAAAACACCAATGATTATATGAAAGACACTAAGCTCGGTGCCAATGGCAACAAGAACACCACTTTGACACACCAATTTGTAAATACAACGGGCGCTTTTCTTCAACAAGATTGGAAAACAGACAAAGTAAATGTTTCGCTTGGTGCTCGCTACGATTATTATTTAGTTAGAGATTTAAACGATTCCAAAACGGCTAACAAAGACTTAACCAACGGTGTATTTTTACCCAGAGTGAGCCTACTGTACAAATTGACACCGGATATTCGCTTTAGGGCAGGTTACGCCAAAGGTTACAGAGCGCCACAGGTCTTCAACGAAGATTTACACATTCAATTAGTTAATGCAACAAGGGTACAAACGATTAACTCCGATGATTTAGAACAAGAAATTTCTCACTCTTTTACCGCTTCTTTCAATACAGACTTTACTATTGGAGAAATGCCTTGTAATATCTTAGTAGAGGGCTTCTACACTCGTTTAAGCAATCCTTTTGCTGACCAGTTTTATGAATTAGACACTTCTTCACATCAATTTGCTTACCTACGTGTCAATGCTAATGAAGGGGCTTATGTTACAGGTGCTAATTTTGAATACAAAATGTTTATTACTTCCAAATTAGAAACACAACTGGGCTTTACCTTACAGAAAAGCGCTTTCGAAAAAGAACAAGCTTGGGGAGAAGGCAAAAACAGTGTATCTAAAGACTTTATGCGTACTCCTAATCAATATGGTTACGCCACTTTTAATTGGAATCCTATTCATCATTTCAACACCAACCTATCTCTTAACTACACCGGTTCTATGTGGGTACCTCACTTCGGACTTCCACAAGATGAATACGATATAGCTCTTGCCAATGGTACCATACAAAACGGAGATATTATTGTTCGGGAAGAATTAAAACAGTCGAAAGCATTTTTAACAGTTGATTTACAAGTTTCCTACGAAATTGACCTTAACAAAAATCATCAGGCTGAATTGGAAATATATGCCGGAGTAAAAAATATTTTCAATCAATATCAGAACGATTTTGACAAAGGTGTTTTTAGAGATGCAGGCTATGTATATGGTCCTCGACAACCTCGAATCATTAATTTCGGACTAAAAATTAATAAATTCTAGACACTATCCCAAAAAATAATGGGGCTGTTCTTAAATTGAATTTTTTGAACGCCCCATTTTAAATCCCATATTATCCTGACCTCGAAAATATTTTTATTTTTGAGGTCTTTTTTTATTAGCTTTAGCCCTTAAATACAAGGTAAACTTATACTTTTAAGGAACGTATAGACCTTTTATTTTAAGATATTTAATGGTTTGAAATCAGTCCTCAAAGGTCTCTGAGACCTTTGAGGACTCCTCTTTCAAAAGCCATAATAAGCTAATTATAAAAACTATTACCACTACAGAATGTTTTTACAACTCTGCCTCCAAACACCAACAAAATATTGTTCTAATGTAAATCCTATATCGCTTTTACGCCATCTTCTATTTGAACATCGTAGAATTGAGGGTAATGTACAAATTCTTGATAAAAGGCTTCGGCAATAGCACTTTTAAACGATTCTTTTTGAGCTTCGCGAACTATATTGATAGTGCAACCGCCAAAACCTCCACCCATCATTCGGGCTCCAACAACAGCGGTTTGTTCTTGAGCTTTTTCCACTAAAAAATCCAATTCCGGACAGCTAACCTCATACAATTCACTCAATCCTTTATGGGTTTTAAACAACTCCTTTCCAAAAGCTTCTATCTGATTATTCTCCAAATAATGACCGGCTTTTTGAACCCTTTCGTTTTCTTCTATCACATACTTGGCACGACGATATACCGTTGCTGACAAATCAGATTTAACCGCTTCAAGCTGTTCCAAAGTAGCCTCTCTAAGGCTTTCTATATTAACATCTAACTGTTTCAAGACCGCAACCGCTTGCTCACATTCTTGCCTTCGTAAATTATACTCCCCCGATGCCAAGGAATGTTTCACCAAAGTATCTACCAAAACAATACTGTAATCGCCCAAGTGTACATTATTATAGGTGTAATCCAGAGTTTTACAGTCCAATATAATCGCCTTATCTTTTTTGCCCGAAAAACTGATAAACTGATCCATTATACCACACTTGACCCCCACAAAATTCACTTCCGCCATTTGAGCTATATGAATCATTTCCTCATGCGGAATATTAAAACGGTGCAAGTGATTTAAGGCAAAGGTAAACACCGTTTCTAAAGCCGCCGATGAAGACAAACCCGCTCCCAAAGGTATATTTCCGCCAAAAACACAATCAAACCCTTGAACATCAAAGCCCTTTTTCTTCAACTCATCTATCACACCCCAAATATAATTCGCCCATGGCTGTTGGCTTTTCTCTATCTTATCCAAAGAAACCTCCAAAGACTCGTCCAAATCGTAAGCATACAAGCGTACTTTAGAACTGTTATTGAGTTGAATACTCAAAATAATCGCCTTATCAATGGCGGCAGGAAAAACAAAACCCTTGTTGTAATCGGTGTGTTCGCCTATTAGATTGATGCGTCCGGGTGCTTTAAAAACGGACGGATTGGTATGATATAGTTCCTTAAACTTTTGTATTATTTGATGTTCCATTTTTTCTATTGAATACAGTTTTTACCAAAAAATTGAATATAAAAACGCTAAGATTAATAAAATAGTAAAGGCTGAAATATTAAACGATTTACTGGTTTTAAACATCATTTTAGTTAAAACAATGCCTTTTTCATCGTCTTGTCCTCTTTTTTCAATCAGGCTAATCAATATGATAATCAACATAGAAACAAGGAATGTTATTCCCATTTGATTCATCCAAGGAATAGAGGTGAACTTTAATAAAATAGCTACCACGATAGACAAAATAGCTCCCCAAATGGCAGCTTTATTGGTCGCCTTTTTCCAGAATAAACCTAACATAAAAATAGCCAAAATACCGGGACTAACCATTCCGGTATATTCTTGAATCACATTGAAAATACCTCGTTCGCTATTCAACAAAGGCGTTACTAAAACGCCCGTAAGCAAAGCGATAAAAGCGACCATACGCCCTACCCTTACCGTCTGTTTATCAGAAGCGTTTTTATTGAAATATTGTTTATAAATATCCATTGTAAAAATAGTCGAAACGGAATTAATCATAGAGGCTAAAGAGGACACGATAGCAGCAGCCAAAGCGGCGACCACTAAGCCTTTCAAGCCCACTGTCATAAAAGATTTAATCAACCACGGATAAGCATTATCATTGGCTTGAAACGCCTTAGAAACAGCCAATTTCTGATGCACCCCCTCTATAATGCTTGTGCCTTCGGGCTGGGCATACAAAACAAAGGCTATAATACCCGGTATGACCACTATAAAAGGAACTATCAACTTTAAAAAGCCGGCAAACGCCAAACCTTTTTGAGCTTCTCCCAAACTTTTAGCCGCCAAAGCTCGTTGGATGATATATTGATTAAATCCCCAATAATATAAGTTAGCGACCCACATACCGCCAACCAATACGGCTAATCCGGGCAATTCCTTATACAGAGGATGCGAAGGACTTAAAATTAAATGAAATTTTTCGGGAACGACTTGTAAAATATGCTGTGCTCCGTGCCAAATACCCCCCTCAGGCGTTACTTTATTAAGAGCAATCAGCGTGGTTATCAGTCCGCCAATAATTAAAAGCACCACTTGTATAACATCTGTCCATACCACTGCCGACAAACCGCCCCAAAGGGAATAAGCCGCCGCAAACAAGGCTAAACCAATAATGCCATACCATAGAAAGTCGCCTGTTCCGTTGCCGATAATCATATCTAAAGCCTTTGCCCCGAGCAACAAAACAGTGGTTAAATTCACGAAAGTAAACAAGGCTATCCAAAAAACAGCCAAAATGGTTTTCAACTCTATACTATAACGCTGTTTGATGAAATCGGGAATGGTATATAATTTCTTTTTAATAAAGACCGGCAAAAAGAATTTGGCTACAATAATTAAAGTTATCGCCGACATCCACTCGTAAGAGGCTATCGCCAAACCGATTCCAAAGCCCTGCCCCGACATACCAATAATTTGTTCAGCAGAAATATTTGCCGCTATCAAAGAGGCTCCAATTGCCCACCAAGGTAAGGATTTACTTGCTAAAAAATAATCTTCGGCGGTCTTTTGCTTGCCCTTTTGGGTTCTGGACATCCATAAACCAATGCCCAAAATAATCACCGCATATAAACCAAATATGGTGTAATCTATAATTCCAAAATTCATATTTATTTATTTTTCATTAGTAAAATGATATTTAGTATAAAAATAATAAGCTTCGCCTTTTTTTAAAACCACCGAAGGGAAATCCGGACGATTAGGGGTATTCGGAAAATGTTGCGGTTCTAAGCAAATGCCCGCATATTTAGCGTAAGGCTGTTGCTGTTTGCCAAGCACACTTCCGGCTTCCCAATTCACAGAATACATTTGCAAACCGGGTTGATTGGTATAAATATCCATTTTAATACCGGATTGGGGCGAATAAAGTGAAGCCGCTATATTCTGCTTATTGTTGGACTGTAATATAAAATTATGGTCGTAACCTCCGGCAATATCCAATTGCTCGTGTTTCGCATTGATATCTTGACCAATCGGTTTATAAGTTCTAAAATCGAAAACCTTATCGTTGTTTAATGCTGTTTCCTTTACAGGCAATAAATCACGATTGATAGACAAATAGCTATCTGCATTGATTTGCAGATGATGATTTAAAACATCGGCACTACCGTTTTCCAAATTAAAATAAGGGTGCATCGTCAAATTGACAATGGTATCGGCATCGCTTTCTGCGGTTACTTCCACCATCAAAGCATTATCATCGTTTAGGGTAAAAGTGATTTCAGCATTTAATTGAGCAGGATAGCCCTCTTCTCCATCTTGACTGACATATTGCATTTTAAGTCTATTATGGCTCTGCTCCACGCATTTCCAAATTTGATGCGAAAAGCCACGATGCCCTCCGTGTAAATGGTTCAAACCATTATTAACACTCAGTTGATAAGGTTTGTCGTTCAAATGAAATTGCCCTTTGGCAATTCTGTTGGCATACCGCCCAATAAGTGCCCCAAAGTAAGGCATCTTCTGAATATGCTCCTCAATCGTGTCGTAGCCCAAAGTTACATCAACGGTTTTCTGATGTTGGTCAGGCACCTCTATGGCTAAAATCCGAGCCCCGTAATCACTCAGCAACACTTTCATTTTATGCTTATTTTCCAGCACATAACAACTGATATTTTGCTGATTCAAGACCGTTTGAAAAGGCTTAACATTCATACAATGGAGTAGGATATATTTTGTGATGGACTAAATCGGCAATTTTGTCGATGCTCTTTGGCTTGTCTTCTTGATAAGTTACCCCAAACCATTGGGCTTGATTAGACAAGACTTTTAAAGTGATTTTTCCCTCTTGTAATAAATCGTTGACCACCGAAGGAATTAAAAATTCAGCCGTTAAACTATCTTGATGTTCTTCTAAAAATTGAACAAAAGCGTGTTCTAAGAATTCAAAAAAAGAAGGTCTGAATCCGAACATATTCATAGAGCAAAACTCGTTACCCGTAAGCGGATGCGGATTGTTATTCTCGCATAAATAATAAATTTCATCCTTATCTTTAACAATATTTTTACGCTCTACAATGGCTTGCAAATAGTCTTCTTTCAACTGACAAACCCCTCTTGAAACACTTCCGTTATCCGATAAGGTGTTTTTAATAAGGTAGCTGGGCATACAATATTCGGTATCTCCTTGAGTGGTTTGCAAAAACTCAGCACACACACGGTAAGCATCTCTACCATAAAAATCGTCTCCGTTAATCACCAAAAAAGGCTCGTTTATCTTGTGCTTTGCCGCCAAAATAGCGTGAGCGGTTCCCCAAGGCTTTACCCTATCGTCCGGCTTTTGGTAAGGCTCCGGTAAAGCATCAAGCTCTTGAAACACATAATCTATCTCTATTTTCCCTTGATACTTGCTTAAAAAGACCTCCTTAAATTCCTTTTCAATGGTCTTTCGAATTACAAATACCAACTTTCCAAATCCGCATTGTATGGCATCATAAATAGAATAATCAATAATGGTTTCCCCCGAAGGCCCTAAGCTATCCATTTGTTTAAGGCTTCCGTAACGGCTTCCCATTCCTGCCGCAAGGATTAATAAAGTAGGCTTCATACGATATCAATTTATGGTTTTAAAGATTCTATAACTTCTTATTTTGAAGCCACGAAAATAAGGTGTTTTACGCATAATAACAATTTAAATTGCCCTAAGCTTAATTCTTCCTATTTAAAGCGTTTCAAGTTTAAGAAGCTCATCGCTTTTGAATTAGGATGTCGTAAAGCCATTAGCCTTTTGCCCTTAGCTTTTAGCTTCTTTAAATCTAGTAAGTTTAAAAATTTTAGGTTTAATGAACCTATTAGACGAAAATAAGACATCTTCTATCGGTAAAGCGTTAAAAGCCAAAAGCTATTAGCCTTTTGCCCTTAGCTTCTTTAAATCTAGTAAGTTTAAAATTTTAAGTTTAATAAACCTATTAGACGTAAATAAGACATTTTCTATCGGAAAAGCGTTAAAAGCCAAAAGCTATTAGCCTTTTGCCCTTAGCTTTTTTAAATCTAGTAAGTTTGAAAATTTTAAGTTTAATGAACCTATTAGACGTAAGTGCAATAGTACAGAAACTTGTTCCTAAAGACAAATTTAAAATATTAAGACGAGGGATAAAATCTTACAACCCACTAGACCCCAAAGGTCTTTGAGACCTTTGGGGTCTCCTCTTTAAATTGCTATAACCAACTAATTGCAAAACCATTACCTGTATAGGGTATTTTTTTAACACAAAGTATAAAGCTTGCCCGGAGGATTCCCCCTCTGTCCTTCTGCTAAATAAAAAATAAACATTACTTTTGTGCTAACAGAAAAGGGAGCATACAAAACACGCAGCTATGAACGATTTAAAAGTAAGCTTAATACAAAGCGATTTAGTTTGGGAGGACATCAAAGCCAATCAGCAAGCCTTTCAACAAAAAATACAATCCATACAAGAAGATACTGACTTTATTGTTTTACCCGAAATGTTTACCACCGGTTTCTCTATGAATCCGCATTATTTTGATGCAAAAGAAGAACAGAACACCCTTACGCTGATGCAAAAATGGGCAAGGGAAAAACAAGCGGCTATTTTGGGCAGTATCATTAGCCGAGAGGATGAACGCTTTTTCAACAGAGCTTATTTCGTGTTTCCTGACGGCAATTACGAGACCTACGACAAACGTCATTTGTTCAGAATGGGCAAAGAAGACCGCGTTTACACAGCCGGCAAAGAGCCTTTGCTCATTCATTATAAAGGCTGGAGAATCCGCCCTTTTATTTGTTATGATTTACGTTTTCCTGTTTGGTCAAGAAATACTTCCAACTACGATTTAGCCATTTATATTGCCAATTGGCCGGAAGCCAGAACTATGGCTTGGGAAAGCCTTTTGAAAGCCCGTGCTATAGAGAATTTATCGTATGTGGTGGGCGTAAACAGAGTGGGCGAAGACGGCAAGGGCATTGCACATAATGGTGCCTCTTCTTTATTCGATTTTAAAGGGGAATGCCTATTTAGAGCCACAGACCACCAAGAAAGCATCAATACATTCTGCCTTAAAACCGATAGTTTAAACGCTTTCAGAGAGCAATTTCCGGCTTATTTAGATGCCGACCAATTTACCATTCAATAATATTTTATTTATTTCAGAAAAAGAACAACCATTTATGCTTAAAAAAGTCCCTAATACATTTGTTATCGTTTTTGCTATTATCGTTATATCCGCTATTTTCACCTGCATCATTCCGGGGGGCGAATTTAGCCGAACACAGGAATTCGTCAACGGTGTTAATAGAACCGTGATTGTACCCAATTCTTTTCATCAGGTGGAAAGCAGTCCTCAGACTTGGCAAATTTTTTCTGCTTTGTTTGACGGCTTTGTCGATAAAGCTGATATCATTATTTTTATCCTTTTGATAGGCGGTGCTTTTTGGATTATGAATCAAAGTAAAGCCATTGACGTTGGGATTTTTTCGTTTCTGAATTTTACTAAAAAATTAGAACGCTATAAATGGATTCGTTTTTTAGGTATCAACAATATTGTCCTAAGCCTCATTATGCTAATGTTTTCCATTTTTGGAGCCACCTTTGGAATGAGTGAAGAAACCATTGCTTTTATTATCGTCATTATTCCTTTGGCTATTTCTATGGGCTACGATTCTATTACCGGTGCTGCTATTGTGTTTGTGGCGGCAGGCTTGGGCTTTGCAGGGGCTATCCTCAATCCGTTTACTATCGGTATAGCACAAGGTTTGTCTGATATTCCGCTTTTCTCCGGAATAGAATACCGTATGTTCTCTTGGTTAGTGATTAATGTGGTGGGATTCACTTTTATTTTACGTTATGCCAATAAGGTAAAGAAAAATCCCCAATCTTCCTTGGTATATCAAGAAGACAGTTATTGGCGTTCGCATCAAGCTACAGAAAGCGAAGCCATTGAGTACCATACCCCTCGTTCTGCTTGGTGGTCGTATGTCGTTATCAGTATCGTATTTTTAATTTATGCTTTTCAATACCCAATTAGCCAATTGTCTATAGGAAACAATCTGAGCGAATGGTATGCTTTGCCTATTTTAAGCGGTTTGTTTATTGTTCTGGGCTTTTTCTCTTTAAGAAAGTCCGTTCATTTTTACATCTTAACCCTTTTGCTAATGACCATTCTGACCTTGATAGTCGGAGTAATGGGCTTTGATTGGTACGTAATGGAAATAGCGAGTTTGTTCTTTGCTATGGGTATAGCATCGGGTGTAGCAATGAATTACAGTGCCGACACTATCGTGAAATACTTTTTAGAAGGCGTTAAAGATATTATGTCGGCGGCTATGATTGTGGGCTTGGCAGGAGGTATTATTATTATCTTAAAAAACGGAAAGATAATAGACCCTATGCTGAACAGTTTAGCTTCTCTGATGAATGGTAGTGGAGAGGTTTCTTCAGTGGGAATGATGTATGTAATTCAGAATTTCATTAACATTATTATTCCGTCAGGTTCCGCCAAAGCGGCTCTTACTATGCCTATTATGGCTCCTTTCTCTGATGTTATCGGCATTTCTCGTCAAGCTACCGTAATGGCATTTCAGTTTGGCGACGGTTTTACCAATATGATTACCCCTACCTCAGGCGTTTTAATAGCCGTTTTAGGAGTAGCTAGAATTCCTTTTGAAAAATGGGTAAAATGGATTCTTCCTCTAATGATTACCCTTATTATTATCGGTTTCTTGCTTTTAATTCCTACCGTTACAATGGATTTAAACGGCTTTTAAACAGCAATACATTCAAAATAAAAGAAGACTAAAACCCCATCATCAAAGCGCCCTTGAATAGGGTGCTTTTTTGGATAACAAAGTTCGGTTTAGCCAATAAGAAAGCGACTATACCAAAGTATAGCCGCTTTAAATGTTTTCACAACGGAATAATCCTTATTGTGAATTACTTTCAATTATTGAATCACAAAGATAAATGATTTTCGAAAAACAAACCCAACAATAATGAAAAAAAATTCATAATTCTACAGCAAACCTACCCTTTTAAAGGGAAAACCGTTGATATTTCAGACTCCTTATCATTCAAAAATCAAAATAAATTTTATATTTTTGGGACTGTTTTAGTAAAATTTAATATCAAATTATTATGAAAAGAGTATTAGGATTAGATTTAGGAACCAATAGTATTGGTTGGGCGTTAATTGAACATCATTTTGAAAATAAAGAAGGACAAATAAAAGGCTTAGGAAGTAGAATTATACCTATGTCGCAAGATATAATGGATAACTTTGGTAAAGGACAATCCATTTCTCAAACTGCAGAAAGAACCCATTATAGAAGCGTTCGTAAATTATACCAACGAGACCATTTACGCAGAGAAAGGCTACACAGAGTTTTAAATATACTTGGATTTTTACCTGAACATTACGCCAAAAACATTGATTTCGAAAAGCATTTAGGACAGTTTTTAAAAGAAACAAAACTCAATTACAAACCTCTTGAAAACGGAAAGTATGAGTTTATTTTTATGAACTCTTTTAAGGAAATGCTAGAAGAGTTTAAACAAAAGCAACCCCAACTTTTTCATATTAAATCTAACGGAAAAGAAACCCCAATTCCCTTAGACTGGACAATTTATTATTTAAGAAAAAAAGCCCTTTCTAAAAAAATAACTAAAGAGGAGTTAGCTTGGATTTTACTTAATTTCAATCAAAAAAGAGGATATTATCAACTGCGTGGAGAAGAAGAGGAAATAGAAAATAACAAACAAAAAACATTTGAAGTATTAAAGGTCGCCGAAGTAAAGGATTCAGGCGATGTTATAAAAGGTAAAAACATCCAACTATTTGACATTTATTTTGAAAATGGTTGGAAATACGATAAACAAACCACCAAACCGGAAGATTGGTTACACAAAACCAAAGAATTTATTGTAACCACATCAAGCCTAAAAGACGGTTCTATAAAAAGAAGCTTTAAAACTGTTGATTCTGAGAAAGATTGGATTGCTATTAAACAAAAAACGGAACAAGATATTTCAGCGTCAAACCAAACTGTAGGCGAATATATTTACGAAACATTATTAAAGCAACCTACTCAGAAAATAAGAGGAAAGCTTATCAAAACAATTGAAAGAAAATTCTACAAAAAAGAGCTACAAGCAATCTTGAAAACGCAAATAAAGTTACAAGCTGATTTATTTTCTGATGAATTATACCAAAAGTGTTTAGAAGAATTGTATCCTAAAAACGAAGCTCACAAAAACAATATAAAAGACAAGGGCTTTGAATACTTATTATTAAACGATATTATCTTTTACCAACGTCCTTTAAAAAGTAAGAAATCTACCATTTCCGGTTGTCAGTACGAAAAACAAATTTATTTTATAAAAGATTCCGAAACAGGTGAAAAAATATGGAAAGAAAAAGCCTTAAAAGTCATTCCTAAATCTCACCCTTTATTTCTTGAATTTAGAATGTGGCAATTTTTATGTAACTTAAAAATATACCATAAGCAAAATAAATCCAATATAGACATTACCTCCAACTGTTTCCAGAACAACGAAGAATGGTGCGATTTATTTGATTTCTTAATGAGTAAGAAAGAAATAGAACAAAAACAAATTATTGATTACCTCGTTAGTTTAAATAAAATAGAAAAAACAAAAAAAGAAGAATACCGTTGGAATTTTCAAGAAGATAAAAAATTACCAATGAACGAAACCAAAGCCCAATTCATTTCTCGGTTTAAAAAAGTGAATGGGTTTGATTTAAAACAACTAAGCCCTGAGTTTCAAATCAGATTATGGCATATTATCTATTCCGTAAAGGACAAAAATGAATTTGAACAAGCTTTAAAAACATTTGCCAACAAAAACAATATTGATGAAGCTTCTTTTGTGAAAGCCTTCAAATCTTTTCCTCCCTATAAATCAGAATATGGTTCGTATTCAGAAAAAGCCATCAAAAAATTATTACCTCTAATGAGAAAGGGACGTTATTGGGATGAACAAGCCATTACAAAAGATGTCAAATTAAGAATAGAGGATATTAAAGCACGTTTAAACAGCATTAATTACGAACAAGAAGTTTTTGAAAAAGACCAACAAAATCGGCTACAAAGTATTGTCGATGATGCTATTCCAAAAGCATTACTAAAAAGTTTTATTTCTTTTAAAGACACCAATCATTTAGAAGGATTAAATACCTATCAAGCTTGTTATGCTGTTTACGAAAGACACTCTGAAGTTGGAGATATTGTAGTATGGGAAACAAGTAAAGAACTTAGAGAGTACATTCAAAATTTCCAACAACACAGCTTACGTAACCCTATTGTTGAACAAGTTACCTTAGAAACTCTAAGGGTAACTTTAGATATATGGGAACATTATGCTCCAAAATACCATATTGAATCTTTTACTTACTTTGATGAAAAATCAAATAAAGAAAGAACAGCTTATCATCGTATATTTGATGAAATCCACGTAGAACTAGGGCGAGACATAAAAAATTCAGCAGAGATACGTAAAAATATTAGCAATAAAAATACTGAAAAAGAACGTACTAATCTACGAATAAAAGAATTACTAAAAGAACTTAAATCAGAATATACCGATGTTGATATAAGACCTTATTCTCCAAGTCATCAAGAGCTTCTAAAAATTTATGAAGAAGGAATTGTTCAAAACCCTAATGTAAGTTACAAAAAAGTAAGTGAAGATGATATTCTAAAAATCAGAAAAAAGAATAGTCCTACAAAAAAAGAAATTGAAAAATACAAGCTTTGGTTAGAGCAAGGTTATGTTTCACCTTATACAGGACAAATTATTCCTTTAGGCCAATTATTTACAGAAGCCTACCAAATAGAGCATATTATCCCACAGTCCCGTTATTTCGACGATTCTTTATACAACAAAGTAATTTGCGAAAGTGCTGTTAATCAAGATAAATCAAACAAAACAGCCTATGAATATTTAAAAGAAAAAGGCGGTTCTATTATTAATTTAGGCAACGAAAACAATGTGCCTTTATTACACTTAGATGTTTATGAAAAACACTGCGAACAATATTTTAAAAATAACCCGAAGAAACTAAACAACTTATTAAGCGAAGGTATACCGGAAGGTTTTATCAACAGACAAATGACAGATAGTAGATATATCAGTAAATTTGTTAAAAACATATTAAGTAATGTGGTTAGAGAAGCTAGCGAAAAAGAAGCAACCTCTAAGCACTTATTACCCACACCGGGAGCTATAACCAATAAACTAAAACAAAATTGGGGGCTAAATGACAAGTGGAACGAGTTAATTGCTCCAAGATTTAAACGCTTAAATGAATTAACCAACTCTCAAGATTACGGCTATTGGGATAAAGAAATTAATACCTTTAGAACATTAGTCCCTGATGAAGTTAATAAAAATGGGTTCAGTAAAAAAAGAATAGACCACCGTCATCACGCTTTAGATGCCTTAATAATAGCCTGTACAACCAAAGAGCATACCAATTATCTAAATAGCTTGGAAGCAGAAAAAGAAAACCACAGTTTAAAAGAAAAATTATTGGTTAAAAATGAACATAAGCATTATACAAAAAACTTTAAATTACCATGGAATACATTCCCTATTGAAGCTAAAGAGGCGTTGGACAAAACAGTTGTTAGTTTCAAGAAAAACACAAGAGTTATCAATAAAACCAACAATAAAACTTGGCAATGGGTTAAACAAGACAACGGAAGCTACAAGAAAGAATTGGTAAAACAAACCAAAGGCAAAAACTGGGCAATCAGAAAAGCTTTGCACAAGGAAACAGTATCCGGTTTAGTAAATATCAAGAGGATAAAAAAAGGGTTAAGCAGCTTAAATTCATTCTTAGATAAACCAGAATTAATTGTAGATAAAAGAATTAAATCTAAAGTAAGAAGTTTACACAACTTATTTGACAAAGATTTAAAAAAGATTAGAAAACACTTAAAAAGCAATCCTATCCAAATTGATGGACAAGATATTTCTAAAATACAAGTTTATGAATGGACTAAAAATGCGACTGCTTCAAGAATTGTATTAACAGAAAAATTTACTCGTAAACAATTAGAAGCGGTTACCGATAGTGGTATTCAGGCTATTTTAGAAAACCATATTAAAAACTATATTGATGAAAAAGGAAATGAACAATTTGATTTAGCTTTTAATACCGAAGGTGTAGAAGAGCTTAATAGAAATATTGTTATTCTAAACAATGGTAAAAAACATCAGCCTATTTATAAAGTTCGTATTTACGAAGAAGGAAGCAAGTTCAATGTATCAGAAACCAAAACTTCTCAAAAATCTACTAAATATGTAGAAGCGGCAAAAGGCACCAATCTATTTTTTGCTATTTATTGGGATGAAGAGAAGAAAAAACGAAATTACGAAACCATTCCCCTAAATGAAGTAATACAACATCAAAAAGATGTAGCCAATTTACCAAAAGAAGAAAGAACACCTATTCCTACTAAAGCAGAATTAGGGCAATTTATATTTTCATTATCCCCTAATGACTTGGTTTATGTTCCAACAGAAGAAGAACAAGCAAATCCTAATTTAGTCGATTTTAAAAATCTAACAAAAGAACAGGTAGATAGGATTTATAAAATGGTAAGTAGTAGTACTTCTCAATGTTTCTTTATAAAAGAACATGTTTCTATTCCTATAGCAAATAAAATTGAATTTTCTACTTCAAACAAAATGGAAAGAGATCTACACAATAACATGATAAAAGATATTTGTTGGAAATTAAAAGTAGATCGATTAGGAAATATTATTGGTATCATTAAATAAACAATTATGCTTAAACGAACCATATATATTGGTAATCCTGCTTATTTAAAACTCAAGCAGAACCAAATGTTGGTGATAGAGCCTAAAGACAAAAGCATAAAAGGCTCTATTCCCATAGAAGATATGGCTTTATTAATGTTAGACCACCCTCAAATAACCTTATCTTCCTTACTAATAGACCAATTAATGGGACACACTGTGGCGGTAGTACATTGCGACCGCCAACATTTGCCCAATGGACTGCTATTGCCTTTAGCCGGACATTCTGAATTAAGTCAACGTTGGCAAGTACAACTTAATGCCTCTACCCCACTCAAAAAACAACTGTGGAAACAAACAATAATAGCAAAAATAGACAACCAAAAGCGCTTCCTCTGTATGCGAGATGCCCCTTATCAAGCTATGGAAAGCTATATAGAAAAAACCACCTCCGGAGATGAACACAATATGGAAGGGAAAGCTGCTAACCACTACTGGAAACACGTATTAGACGATTTTCAAAGACAACGTTTTGGAGAAGTCCCTAATAATTACCTCAATTTTGGTTATGCTGTTTTAAGAAGTATTGTCGCTCGGGCTTTGGTTAGTACCGGTTTTTTACCGGCATTAGGCATCTTCCACAAAAATAAATACAACCCTTATTGCTTGGCAGATGACATTATGGAACCTTATCGGCCTTTTGTTGATAAATTGGTTATAGAATATTTAGAAGAACATATACCCTCTGAAGAGCTAACAACAGAAGACAAAGCCCATTTGCTAAAAATAGCAACCCACGATGTACTCATTGACAACAAACGTCGCCCTCTTATGGTGGCAGTTAGCAGCACTACCGCCAGTCTATACAAATGCTTTAGCGGAGAACGCAGAAGCATTCTTTATCCTCAACTTATAAATGAATAACACCTTATGATTGAAAACCGATATAACGCTTATAGAATTATGTGGATAGTAGTATTTTTTGATTTACCAACTGAAACTAAAGCCGACAGAAAGGCTGCCAGCCAGTTTCGTACACGTTTAATTGCCGATGGTTTTTCTATGTTTCAATTTTCTATTTACATCAGAAATTGCCCCAGTAGAGAAAATGCAGCTGTACATAAAAAAAGAGTTAAGGGCATGCTTCCCCCATACGGTAAAGTATGTATTATGGAAATAACGGATAAACAATTTGGCTTAATAGAAATCTTTCATAGTAGAAAAGAAATTCCGAAACCTCCAACGGTTCAACAATTAGAATTATTCTAAAAAATACCATCCTAAAAAAACCTCAAAGCCTTTTATAATCAAAGGTTTTGAGGTTTACCTTGCGAATCATCTGCAAATTTACAATAATTGAAAGTAATTCACAACGCGGGGCTTTGTGTGTATTTTGCTATGAACCTTGCGAATCATCTGCAAATTTACAATAATTGAAAGTAATTCACAACACGCTTCGTGGGTTACATTATCAACTTGTTCTTGCGAATCATCTGCAAATTTACAATAATTGAAAGTAATTCACAACTAAACGTTCAGTTGGATTACAGACTGAACACTTGCGAATCATCTGCAAATTTACAATAATTGAAAGTAATTCACAACAGTTTAGTTATAGTATGTAAAACAATGAAACTTGCGAATCATCTGCAAATTTACAATAATTGAAAGTAATTCACAACTCAAAGAAAACCTTTATATTTGCAGAATGGCTTGCGAATCATCTGCAAATCTACAATAATTGAAAGTAATTCACAACAAACCTACGAGTCTGTATTAAGAGGTACATTCAACTACCAAATGCAATTTTTTATACTACAAATTTAGCAAAAATATTTATAGGCTTTTGATATCCCAAATTTTTGCGAGGTCTTCTGT
>PDWI01002998.1_pt1 | contig 24595 bp, 40 predicted proteins | sample 1430891 | NCBI WGS metagenome assembly PDWI01 (sample SAMN01162508, study PRJNA174530) | Oral metagenome, whole genome shotgun sequencing project. | biome: Marine environment; feature: Marine mammal; material: Swab sample of the gingival sulcus; isolation source: swab sample of gingival sulcus...
GCCAGTTTTTCTCCGCCGCCAAGATTACCCGGATTGATGCGGATGCCGCAGGCTCCGGCCTCCATGGCAGCAATGGCAAGCCTTGAATCAAAATGAATATCGGCAATTAAAGGGATGGAAATTTGCTCCTGGATCTCCCTGATGGCCAAGGCCGCCCGGCGGTCAAGCACCGCCACCCGGACAATCTCACAACCGGCCGCTTCCAGACGGCGAATCTGGGCGACAGTATCAGCAACATTCCTGGTGTCGGTATTGGTCATGGATTGCACCGCAATGGGTGCATCGCCGCCAACCGGCGTTTTATCCAGGACAATCTGCCGGGTTTTCCGCCGTTTTATCATCTACCTTCCTTCATTTTTTTGCCCAGATTAAGCTCCGCATCAGAGGCACGGACATACAGGGGCGATGCCTCGGCCAAATCCAGGAAATTTTGCTCCTGATAATGCTGCCAGGCCAGAAAACCGATATTGGCCGCATTGGGCTGGTGCAGGCCGGGCGGGGCAAGACGCACCAAATCACCCAGCTTCTTCCACCATAGGCCGCCGCAGGCAAAAACCCCGTCGCCAACCAGCAGCACCGATTCCCTGATACTCTCGGCCAGTTTCTCAGGGGCAGAGGCGGTTATTTCACCCTGCTGAATCAGGCCGCCCCTTTTATCAAAGCGATAAAAAGCTGAATATACTTCTTTTTTCCTTGCATCTATCACCGCACAAATCAAACGGCTGCCCGTGCAGCCAGCAGCCAGACCGGCCAGGGTTGAAACACCCATCAGCGGCAGAGAACTGGACGCAGCCAGACCCTTGGCGGTTGACAGACCAATCCTGAGTCCGGTAAAACTGCCAGGGCCAAGACCTATGGCAAGACCGGCAAGCTGCTCCCATTTTAGGCCACTCTCCTGTAAAATCTCATCAATTACAACCAGCAGCCTTCTGGAATGAGTAATGCTACCGCAAAACTGCCGGGATGCAATGACCTTGCCATCCTCAATGCCGCCGGTGGTAAGGGAAACCGTACAGGCGGTAGTGGCCGTATCAAAGGCCAGAATAACAGGCTCCTGCTGATTTTTCATTGAAACAGTCTGGTTAGATCGTTATAAAAGGCAAAAACCATCAGGAGCAGCAAAAAGGCGATACCGACCTGCTGGGAAACAAGCTGCACCCTTTCACTCATCGGCTTGCGCCGCAAAGCCTCGTAGCTTAAAAATACCAGATGGCCGCCGTCAAGTACCGGAATGGGCAGTAAATTCAACAGTCCAAGGTTTACACTTAAAAAGCTCATAAAATAAAGCAGATGCATCCACCCTGCCTTTAACTGCTCCCCGGCCATCTGGGCAATAAGGATCGGGCCGCCCAGCTCGCTTGCCGGTACCGCCTGCTGAAAAAGTTTGACCAAACTCATGCCAATCAGATAAACATACAGCCAGGTCTGCATGATACTTTTTTTGGCCGCCTCAAAAAGACTGATTTTATGGTATTCCAAAAGCTCGGCCTTGATTATGCCCACCATATAACGCCGCCCGGTCTCTTCGCCCAAGGCATTTCGGTCGGCCTCTTCTCTTGGAGTAACTGCTATATCAAGCTCCGCACCATCCCGCACCACGGTAAAAACCAGTTCCTTGCCGCCGCAATTCTTGACCGTATCAAGTACATCAAGCCAAAACCTGACCGGCTGGCCGTCAATGGCAATAATTTCATCGCCCTGCTTCAAACCAGCCTTTTCTGACGCCGACTTCGGCACGACCTTGCCGATGGTGGTGTTGTCGATGCCTTTTGGAACCCCCACAAAAGAGAAAATCATAAAGAAAATAATCACCGGCAGCAACAGATTAAACAATGGTCCGGCCAAAACAATCAAAAATCTCTGCCAAACCGGTTTGTGGACAAAGGCACAATGCTGATCTTCGGGAGCAACCTCAAACTCATCCGCCCCCTGCCCGACCATCTTGACATAACCGCCAAGGGGCAGGGCAGAAATCACATATTCAGTCTCACCGACCTGTCTGCCGACCAGTTTAGGGCCAAAGCCCAGCGAAAAACGCAGCACCTTCACCCCAAACAGCTTGGCAAAGAAAAAATGGCCGAATTCGTGAAAAAAAATCAGCACCCCAAGGGTCAAAACAAACGAAATAACAGTATTCATAACGATCTTTTCTTGAAACTGGAAATAAGTTGGGACAGGGAGGCTCTTGACCAAACCCGCTAATGTATGGAGCTATCCGGCAAACCAAAGCAGAAGGAAATTTCCCTGAAAGTACCGAACCGCTGCCACCGGATAGAAAGAAAGGTTACACTAAAACAGCTATTCCTTTTCTATCAATCAAGTCAAGCAGCCGTTTTGCCATCTCATTAGGTTTTGTAATCCCCTGCTCCCAATGCTCTATAAGTATCTTTTCCGTACCCAAAATTGCGGCAAAAACAGATTGGCTGACATCGTTTTTGGTTCTAATACGCCTTATATCCTCCGGGGTGAGTTCTCTTTGATCAGAAAAATATAATAATTCCACTTTCCGCATGGTCTCTTCATCCATAACACCGGATTGGTATAAATCTTTACACATTTCATATCCAACCTCAAGAGCCTCACACACGATAACCGCCCCGTTTACCTTGCCCTTTTTGTGCTACTCTTTTTTTGAATAAAAATCCGCCAAGATTAGCTTCAACAATACCTGCGGCAACCTATTCTGCCGTCCGCCGTAAAATATTTTTATCTATATTATCTTTCTTTAGCCAGCGGGAGAACCATTTTGTAATAAAAATATCCATCACAGCGTCATTATTTATCAGCTATGATAAAAATGAATAATTGGAAAAAATTTCCTTAAGCAGTTCGAGCCTGTCCCTGACAACCAGCCTTACATGTCCCATATGGGCACCTGAATTGGTTAAAATAACCAGAAAAACACTTTCATCTATTGCCAGAATGATAACCGCCCCGCTATCATACTCGGTAACGTTTATATTCATATTGGCCTTATCAAATTTTTCTCCCATATAATCAGAGGATAAAATAATTGAGGAAACCAGCATCACCCCTTCCCTTTCAGCTATCATATCCCGCTCTTTCAGGCTGACCAGGATGTCGCCGTTTCTCTTGATCAAATATACATTTAATACGTCCGGCAGGGTGTTAAAAACGTCAATTATACCAAGCAGACTTTCCTTGACATCCTCATCTATCTCTTCCCCGGCCTCGGAAGCACCCAAGAACAAGGTTTCTGTGTGGTCAGGCTCTGAAAGATCAAAAACCTGCTCTTCTTCCGCAGGCTCTATCTTACAGTTTTCACGGCATAACTCCTTTTCATGCTCACTTAATTCATCCTTATACATTGCATATTCAAGAAGCAGGGCTTCATTCCCACGGTTGATGCTGACAGTCGGGGATTCAGCCCCCTTGATATTTTGCAGATTGCCGCTCCGGCAGGAAAGCAGCTGGTAGAAGGCCTGCTCGCCCTCATCTTCACCGCAAATTGCATGTATGATATTGCCGTCCCTAAAAAACATTATCCCTTCAATATCTCTCGTACTCACCTTCAGGGCCGCAGTTGCCCCTGACATACAATTTATCTGCACCACATCAATCAGATCAAGACCGTCTATGGTTCCCCTAAACTCTTCTTCTTCCTCTTCCTTGAGATGCTTATTGATCAGGGTACGCATCTCGCCCATGCTAAACGGCTTTTCTATGAAACAAAGGCTCCCTCCCATCATCGCCTTGTTTTCATAGGCATTGGATGGATAGGCGGTCATCACGATGATCTTCATGCCGGGACAATTATCCCTAATCTTTTCAATCAGATCAAAGCCGTTCATAACCGGCATTCTGATATCGGTTATAACCAGCTCAACTCTATCTCTCTGAATTATGGTCAGGGCATCTTCGCCGGAACTTGCTGCCAGCACCTCAACATTATCCATGCCCTTGCCAATATTTTTCTGTAAACTCCAGAGCATATCCTCTTCATCATCAACCACCAGAATCCTTTTTACCATAGCTCCATCCTGCCTTGCATTTTATCAATCATGCCGCAAAAAATTATTCTCTATTCGGCAAGTATAACAAAAATAATAAATTCGTAAAAGAAAATCAGACGAGTATAACGGTTTTCACCGCCTGCCCATAATCTGCAGCCTTGCCAGGCTACCCAGGCAACTGGTTAATCATCTCATCCGCTGCCGTCCTGGCCCTTACATCTGCCTGAAGAATATCGTCAAGCACGGTGTCATCGCCGCCCTCAGCCTGCTCCATGGTTTGGGCAATCACTTTTGGAATAGCGAGAAAATCAATCTTTTTCAGCAGAAAGGCAGCAACCGCCGCCTCATTGGCCGCATTTAATACGGCCGGAAGCACGCCGCCTTCCTCAAGGGCAGTCCGGGCCAGCCCAAGGGCCGGAAATTTTTTATAATCAGGCTCAATAAACTCAAGATTTGAACACCTGGGCAGATGCAAACGCTCCAGCTTGAGCGGCAGCCTGGCCGGATAAGAAAGGGCATAGGCAATGGGAATCTGCATATCCGGCAGGCCGAGCTGGGCAATCACCGAACCGTCATGGTATTCCACCAATGAATGGACGATGGACTGGGGATGGACAACCACCTCCAGATCTTTGGCCGAAACATCGAACAGCCATTTTGCCTCGATAACCTCCAGCCCCTTGTTCATCAAGGTAGCAGAATCTATGGAAATCTTTTGTCCCATGCTCCAGTTCGGGTGATTTAAGGCCTGCTCTCTGGTAACATTTTTTAATTCATTAAAACTCTTTAGGTAAAACGGCCCGCCCGAGGCGGTAAGAATAATCTTGGCAACCTCATCTTTTCTGCCGCCTTCAAGGGCCTGAAAAATGGCACTATGTTCCGAATCTATCGGCAGCAGTCTGACCCCATGTTCACGAACCGCCTGCATTACCAGACGGCCGGCCATAACCAGGGTCTCCTTGTTGGCAAGGCCAATATCCTTTCCGGCTTCGATGGCGGCAAGGGTCGGCAGCAGACCGGCGGCACCGACTATGGCAGATACCGTAAAATCAGCCTGCTCAGAGGCCGCCGCCGCCTTATTTCCGGCAAGGCCGAATAAAATATCAGCAGGAAAATCATGCGGCAGAAGTTTTTTTAATTCCTTGGCATGCTGCTCATCATAGACTGATACAATTTCCGGTCTAAATTCCAGACACTGCCTAGCAAGCAGCCGGACATTCTTACCGGCCGCCAGCGAGACAATCCGGTACCTGTCTGGAAAACTGCGAACCAGATTAAGGACATTGGTGCCGATAGAACCAGTTGAACCGAGCAGGGCAATATTTTTCATCTTCCGGGGCAAACAATAAGAAAATAATAAAACCAGGGCGCAACAAAAATCAGCGAATCCATGCGGTCAAGCACGCCGCCATGTCCGGCCAGAATGGTTCCTGAATCCTTGATGTCAAAAGCACGCTTGACCACCGATTCCACCAGATCGCCAGTCATCCCGACCGCCGAAAACAAGACCGCCGAGCAAGAAGCCATCCATAGCCTGTCCGGCAAAACAAACATGGAGAAAAAAAACGCAAACAAAGCCCCGAAGACCAGGCCGCCTAAAACCCCTTCCACCGTTTTTTTAGGGCTGATATGAGGGCATAGTTTATGTTTACCGAACTTGCTGCCGACCATATAGGCACCTGTATCAGAGCCGGAAGTGATGGCGGTCAAGACAATCAGCCATAAATTTCCATCCGGCAGCAGGTAAATCATGGGTAAAAAGGCAAACAGGCAGCCGACATAAACCAAACCAAAGGCCGCTCGACTGTATAGAATGAAAACATTCCCGAGTTTATTGTAACCAAGCAGCACCAGAAAGGTCAAAAGCATAAAGGAGACAATCAGCCCGGCCAGCAGACCGGAAACTTCCTGCGTGATTACCGCCCCCAAGACCGGCAGGATCAAGAGCGGCATCAGGAAAAACCTGACCCATTTGCTGCCGCTGTCATCCATCATACGTACATATTCAAATGCGGCCATTAAAGCCATACCGGCCAGCAGCAGGGAGAAAATCACCCGGCCGCCAAAAAGAAGCAATAGCAGCCAGCTAGCTGCCAGTATAAGTGCCGGAACCACGCGGTTCACACCTTTCCCCCTTGAATTTGCTCACCAGTCCGGCCAAAACGCCTCTGCCTCGACTGAAAATCAATAATAGCCTGCCGAAGCTCATCCTTGCCGAAATCCGGCCACATGGTTTTAGTGAAATATATCTCGGCATAGGAAGACTGCCAGAGCAGAAAATTAGACAGCCTGGCCTCACCGCCGGTTCTAATCAGCAGATCAGGATCCGGCAAATCCCTGGTGTAGAGATGGCTGCCAATCAGCTGCTGGTCGATTTCATCCGGCTGGATAGCTCCATCCAGACAGGCCCTGGCAATATTACGGACGGCCAAGGTGATTTCATCCCTTGAACCATAACTAAGGGCAAGATTAAGGGTAAGTTTCCGGTTCGAAGCAGTCTCAGCCATAACCTCAAGCAAGGTTTTTCTTACCTTGGCAGGAAGCCGGGCAATATCACCAATGCAGGAAAGCCTGACCCCATTCTGCTGCATTTTTTTCAGCTCCGAAAGCAGAAAGGATTGAAGGATAGACATCAGGCCGCTGACCTCCTCCTCCGGCCTCCGCCAGTTCTCCGATGAAAAGGCATAAAGGGTGAGAAACCTGACCCCAAATTCGCAGCAAGCCTCAACCACTGCCCGCACCGAACCGGCACCTGCCTTATGCCCAAACAGGCGGTGTTTGCCGCAGTTTCCGGCCCACCGCCCGTTACCATCCATGACAATGGCGATATGCACCGGCATACGGGACGGATCTAAATCTTGATTAAAGCTCATAAAACCAGGGGCAGACTAAACTTCCATTACCTCTTTTTCCTTGGAAGCGGCAATTTCATCTATCTGACCGATGTAAGTATTGGTCTCGTCCTGGGCCTCATCCTGAAGCCTGAACATTTCATCTTCGGAGATTTCCTTATCCTTCTTCTGCTTCTTGAGGGTATCAATGGCATCACGCCTGATATTTCTCACCGCTACCCTAAAATCCTCGGCAATCTTTTTCACCTGTTTAACCAGATCCTTTCTGGTCTCCTCGGTAAGCTGCGGGATATTAAGGCGGACTATCTTGCCGTCACTAATGGGAGTAAGGCCGATGCTGCTTTTCAGGATTGCCTTTTCAATGGCTCCGATCAACTGGGGATCCCAAGGCTGAATGGCAATCATACGGCTCTCGGGAATGGTCAGGGTGCCGACCTGATTGACCGGCATCATGCTGCCGTAGGCATCAACCGATATGCCATCCAGAATAGAAAGCGAAGCCCGGCCAGTTCTGATTTTTGACAGTTCCTGCCTGAAACTCTCAACGCTTTTTTCCATTTTACCGGACATTTCCAAAATAACCTCGCTCATGCTGTCTCCCTTTAATTTGTGATCAGGGTACCCACGCCCTCTTCGCCCAGCACCGCCCGCAGGATATTACCCTTGACCGTCATATCCAAAACCATAATCGGCATCCGCTCATCCCTTGCCAGAGCAATACCGGCGGCATCCATCACGCCAAGCCCTCTTTGCAACACCTCATCATAGGTAAGATGGCTAAATTTTACGGCATCAGGAAATTTTACTGGATCCTGGTCATAAACCCCGTCAACCTTGGTGGCCTTAAAAATTATATCGGCATCAATCTCAAGGGCCCGCAAAACTCCTGCCGAATCGGTAGTGAAATAAGGATTACCGGTACCGGAAGCGAAAATCACCACCCTTTTTTTCTCAAGATGTCTGGTTGCACGTCTGCGGATATAAGGTTCGCAAACCAGCTGCATGGGAATAGCCGACATGACCCTGGTAATAACGCCGTTTCTCTCCAAGGCATCCTGAAGGGCAAGACTGTTAATGACTGTGGCCAGCATCCCCATATTATCGGCGGTGGTTCTATCCATACCCTTGCTGGCACCGGCAACCCCTCTAAAGATATTGCCGGCACCAATGACGATCCCAAGTTCAACCTGATGCTTCAGCACATCCTTGATTTCACCAGCCACAAACTCAAGCACCTCGGTATTGATGCCGAATTGGTCATCTCCCATCAGGGCCTCACCGCTCAATTTCAGCATCACCCTTTTGTACTTCACCTGCATCCCTCCACCGATAAAATGCCTTCGGCCAATCCAGCCCTGTTCCGGCCTAAAAGCCGGAGCAAGAAGGCCGCTTTTTCTGACTAGTTAGCTGCCTAAGCACCAACCTGAAAACGGGCAAACCTTTTGATAGAGATATTTTCACCCATCTTGGCCACGATTTCGTTCAGCAAATCCTGAATGGTAAGCTCTGGATTTTTAACAAATTTTTGATCCAGCAAGGTTATTTCGGCCAGAAATTTTTCGATTTTGCCGCTGACCATTTTTTCAACGATATTTTCCGGCTTGCCGGAATCAAGAGCCTGCTGAACATAAATATCCTTTTCGCGGGCAACCACAGCCTCCGGCACCTCTTCACGGGTTATACCAACCGGATTGCTGGCCGCAATATGCATGGCTATCTCCTTGGCAAAGGCAATAAAATCATCGTTTTTAGCCACAAAATCGGTTTCGCAGCCGACCTCTACCATCACTCCCAGCTTGCCGCCCGCATGAATATAGGTTTCAACCACGCCTTCACTGGTGGCCCGTCCGGCCATTTTAGCAGCAACCGCCAACCCCTTTTGCCGGAGAAAATCAACTGCCTTTTCCATATCACCGCCGGTTTCAGCAAGAGCTTTCTTGCAGTCCATCATACCGGCTTGTGTCTTGTCGCGTAACTCCTTGACCATCTGACTTGTAATACCCATGATACTCCTCCACTAAAAAACGGCCCTGAACCCTGTCTCTACAAAAGTCCAAGGCCAGCAATAATTTGCTCGCTAAAAAAGGGGCTGCCGGACGGCACCCCCCTCATCAAACCAGGCCCTCCGTAAGACTAAAGAGGACAATACGGATTATTACGATACGGCCTCTTCAGCCTCGGCCATCATCTCGGCAGTAGCATCACTCATGGCCGCAGCAACTGCCTCATCACCGCCATCATCACCATCTTTCTGCTGTGCCTTGCCGGCCAGAACCGCATCAGCAATTACATGACTAATCAGCCGTACGGAACGAATGGCATCATCATTGCCGGGAATAACGTAATCAATTCCATCCGGGTCGCAATTGGTGTCGGTCAGGGCAACCACCGGGATATTCAATTTCCGGGCTTCGCTGACCGCAATGGTTTCCTTTTTGGGATCCACGACAAAAATCACATCAGGCAGAGAACGCATCTCCTTGATACCGCCCACATTCTTCTCCAGCTTAATCCGCTCTTTCTCCATAAGCAGAATTTCCTTTTTGGGAAAGCGGTTAATGGAGCCGTCCGCCTGCATGGACTCAATGGATTTCAGCCTGCCGATGGAATTCTTAATGGTCTGAAAATTGGTCAGCATCCCGCCAAGCCAGCGGTGATCCACATAATACATCCCGCACCTTCTGGCCTCTTCATTGATAATGGCCTGGGCCTGCCTCTTGGTACCCACAAACAAGACTGTGCCGCCCCTGGCTACCTGTGCTGAAATATAACCACAGGCCCGGTCAAACATCTTTTTGGTAATATCAAGATTGATGATATAAATACCGTTTCTGGGGCCGTAAATATACGGCTTCATCTTGGGATTCCACCTTCTGGTCTGATGACCAAAATGCAGACCAGCCTGTAACATTTCCTTTACCGTTGTCTGAGCCATAATACCTCCATTCCTGGTTATTCCGCCACCCGCATCTAATCACCCTGGCATGGGCGACACCAGATCTTCACGGGTGTGTGTTTAATAGTGCTGCATCAAGTGATGCAAAACCTAAAACTGCCATCTTAACATAACTATAAAATCAATGCAAGCCTGCTCAAACTGACGTGGGCAGGATATTAGAGCCGTTTTACAGGCAAGGACTGTGCAACAATTTTTTGTTAATCCAACAGCGTAGCCCAAAAATCCTGCACGGCCCGCTTACTCCGAAAAAATAAGGGGCTGTTATGAAATAAACATAACAGCCCCCTAAAATATCAGCTAAAGACTGCAAGACTAATTTTCAGCAACATCCTCATCATCAAACTTTTCCTCGTAGCCAACCAGCTCAATAATTGCCATATTAGCCGCATCACCACGCCGGAAACCCGTTTGAACTATTCTGGTATAACCGCCATTACGGTCTGCAAACTGACCGCTGATTTCACCAAACAGCCTGGACACCACATCCTCATTTTTAATATAGGCAAGTACCTGACGCCTTGCATGAAGATCGCCTCTTTTAGCCAAGGTGATCATTTTTTCCGCCAACGGCCGAATTTCCTTGGCCTTTTCCTTAGTGGTAACAATGCGTTCATGCTCAAAAAGAGAAGTTACCATATTGCGGAACATCGCATCCCTGTGAGAACTGGTACGTCCCAGCTTTCTTCCCGATTTTCCATGTCTCATAACCGTATCCTCATCCCGCCTCGGCAGGAATAACAATTTTCACCAAACCAACAGTCCAACCAGTTTCTTATTTCTCTTCCCGGCCCGATACATCCGGAGGTACCCAATTATCCAGTTTCATGCCCAAAGTCAAATCCATCTCAGCCAACAACTCTTTTATTTCATTCAATGACTTACGGCCAAAGTTCTTGGTTTTCAACATTTCCTGATCACTTCTCTGGGCAAGATCGCCAATAAAATTAATATCGGCATTTTTCAGACAGTTGGCCGAGCGTACTGACAATTCCAAATCTTCCACTGGTTTATCCAGATATGGATTAAGCAGTTCCTGTTCTCCGGCTTCCTCTTCAATCTTTTCCGGTTCCACGGCCTCTTCATCAAAATTGATAAAAATTGTCATCTGCTCCTTCAAAATCTTGCCGGCATAGGCAAGAGCATTTTCAGGGCTTACACTGCCGTCCGTCTCAATTTCCAGAGTAAGTTTATCATAATCTGTCTGCTGTCCCACCCTCGCCTGGGAGACAACATACTGTATCTTTCTTATGGGAGTAAAAACCGCATCAACAGCTATCTGACCAATGGCTAGATCATCCTTGGACTGCCGTTCCGCAGGCTGATAACCCTTTCCCCATTCCACAGTAAGCTCTGCCTTGAAAACAGAATCACCAGTCAGGTTACAGATAACCTGCTCCGGGTTCATCACCTCAACCAGGGAAGAGCCGGATATATCACCTGCTGTAACCAGTCCCGGCCCCTGCTTTTCAATCACAACCGTCTGGGAATCAGCAGAATTAAGCCTTAGCCTAACCTGCTTAAGGTTGAGGATTATCTCACTTACATCTTCCTTGATATTCCTTATGGAAGTAAATTCATGGAGAGCACCATCAATCTTGACCGTAGTAATCGCAGCCCCCTGAATGGAAGAAAGCAGTACCCGCCTCAAAGAATTACCGATGGTAGACGCAAAACCTCTCTCCAAAGGCTGCACCACAAACTTGCCATAAAATTTGGTGTGCTTATCCTTATCAACCATCAACTTATCAGGTTGAATAAGCTCGTGCCAATTACGGTAGAATGGGACATTTTCATCAGTAACTTGAGCCATAATATTTTATCCTCGTTTCAACCGATCAAAGCGATCCTATAAAAAACGGCGTCCTAAATACCTAACAGCAGGCAAAGGAAATCATCCAAAACAATTTTTCAAGAGACCGCTCAAAATTCATACAGTATATAAACTATCATCAGCAGCCCTTTACAAGCAGCCTGACAACACTAGACCCTGCGGCGTTTGGGCGGCTTGCAACCGTTGTGAGGAACCGGCGTTACATCGCATATCCTGCTCACCTCAAGTCCGGCATTGATAAGGGCACGCAAGGCAGACTCACGGCCAGGACCCGGCCCCTTAACCCTGACTTCAACCTTTTTCATCCCTTGGTCAACTGCCTTTTTAGTGGCATCAGCAACCGCATTTTGAGCAGCAAAGGGCGTACTTTTCCTGGACCCCTTAAAACCCAAAACACCGGCACTGCACCAGGCAATCACATTTCCCTGCTTGTCTGATATAGTAATAATGGTATTGTTAAAGGTAGAGTAAATATAAACAATACCCTCCGGCACATTCTTTTTAACCTTCCTTTTGCTTCGTGCATCAGCACGTTTTGCTCCAGCCATATCTATTTACCTGTAATTTTACTTGCGGCGTGCCGCACCACGGCGGGGCCCTTTTCTGGTTCTCGCATTAGTCTTTGTCTTTTGTCCGCGGCATGGTAAACCCATGCGGTGCCTGCGTCCACGGTAACAGCCAAGATCGGTCAACCGCTTGATATCCATGGACACCTCACGGCGGCGGTCTCCTTCCACAACATAATCTTCTTCGAGAACCTTGCGAATACGTGCCACATCATCACCGCTCAAATCATCACTGTTCATGGTATAAGGCAAGTCCACTTTATCGAGGACTTCTCTTGCCGAGGTTAAACCAATACCATGAATGTAAGTCAAAGCACGATCCATGTGCTTATTTTTCGGAAGGTCAACACCTGCTATACGAGCCAAAATCTATCTCCTCAAGAGTAAGTATTAACACCACAGAAAACGGCTAACCCTGCCTCTGCTTATGTTTTTTAATCTTGCAAGAAACACGGATCACCCCGTTTCTCTTAAACACCTTGCAATCACTGCATATTTTTTTTACCGAAGAACGAACCTTCATAACAAGCTATGCCTCCTGCTTCTTGTTTTTGGAGCCTTTTGCCCTGAACGTAACCCTGCCTCTAGTCAAATCATACGGGGACAACTCAACCGTTACCCGGTCGCCGGGCAAAATCTTTATGAAATGCATCCTCATCTTGCCGGAAATATGAGCCAGAACATTATGGCCATTGTCCAGTTCCACCTTGAACATCGCATTAGGCAACGGCTCAATAATCGTTCCCTCTACTTCAATCGCTTCTTCTTTTGCCATGGTGGCACCTGTAATTCCAATAATCAATTAAAAGCTGGCTACTCTAATACAAAAAAAACAAAAACACAATTTTTTTTATGCAATTCCACCTTCACGCGAGCTAAGTATGCGTGGTTCCCCGGAAGTTACAGCTACAGTATGTTCAAAATGAGCAGAAAATTTCCGGTCAGCCGTAACTACAGTCCAACCGTCCTTCAAAACCTTGACCTCATGGGTGCCAAGATTTACCATCGGCTCAATGGCAATCACCATCCCTTCCTTAAGCCTGGGAGAAAAACCGTCCTGAACAAAATTCGGCACCTCCGGCTCTTCATGCAGATCACTGCCAATGCCATGCCCAACAAACTGCCTAACCACCGAAAGGCCATGACTTTCAACATGCCTTTGCACCGCAGCCGAAATATCACAGATCCGGTTACCGGCACGAACCTGGTCAATACCGCAATACAATGACTCTTCCGTAATTTTTAGCAGCTTGCGGGTCTTGCTGTCCACCCCTCCTACCGGAATAGTTATGGCAGAATCACCGTGATAGCCGCGAAGCTTAGTACCAAAATCCACAGAAACAATATCGCCTTTCCTAAGTTTCCTCTTACGGGACGGTATGCCATGCACCACTTCCTCATTGATGGAAACACATAAACTGGCAGGAAAACCGCGGTAATTTTTGAAAGCAGGAACCGCACCACGCTTAAGACAAAGCTCCTCCGAAATTTTATCAAGTTCCCAAGTAGAAATGCCCGGCTCGGCAACCTTCTCCAAATTGGTCAGAACCTCCGCCACAATCTGGTTGGCTTCGTGCATTATTTCTATTTCATCGGGATTTTTTATAACGATCAATTCCGCACCCTTACCGTCTTCCCCTGATACGCTTTTGTTTCATAAAACCCTCGTAGTTTCTCATCACCAAATGAGATTCTATCTGTGATATCGTATCGATGGCAACCCCCACCACAATAAGCAGTGCAGTTCCGCCAAAATAAAAAGGGATACTGAACTTGGAAATCAATATGGTTGGAAGCACGCAGATTGCACTTAAATAAATGGAACCAACCACCGTCAGCCTGGTAAGAACCCGATCCAGAAATTCCGCAGTCTTTTTACCCGGCCTGATGCCCGGCACAAAGCCGCCGTTTTTTTTAAGATTTTCTGCCACATCATCCGGCTTGAACTGCACCGCTGTATAGAAAAAACAGAAAAAAACGATCATGGCAACAAACAAAATATAATAATAAATGGTGCCGGGAGACAAGGCAGCACTCAGCCGCTGTACCCAATCAATCTGAATAAACTGACCGATTGTGGTCGGAAACATCATCAGTGAAGAGGCAAAGATCGGCGGAATAACCCCGGCTGTGTTGATTTTCAGCGGCAAATGAGAACTCTGACCGCCGTACATCCGGTTGCCAACCACCCGCTTTGCGTACTGAACCGGTATCCGCCTTTGAGAAGTCTCAAAAAAAACAATTACGGCCACAATAGCAAACATAAAAATCAATATAAAGGGAACGAAAAACAATGGGATCTCCCCGGCCTTGATCAACGGGATGGAGTTTGCCACTGCTGCCGGCCCCCTAGCCACAATACCGGCAAAGATGATCAGGGAAATACCGTTACCGATTCCTCTTTCCGTCATCTGCTCACCCAGCCACATGATAAAGGCCGTACCGGAAGTCAGGGTCAACATAGTCATAAGTTTGAACTGGAGACCAGGCTCAATCACAATGGCACTTCCCGAAGGGCTGGACATGGTTTCAAGGCCGGTGGCAATAAAGAAGCCCTGAATAATACTAAGCACGACAGTTCCGTACCTGGTATATTGAGTGATCTTACGTCTGCCAGATTCCCCCTCCTTTTTCAAGGTTTCAAGCTGGGGAACAACCACCGTCAGCAAACTTATGACAATCGAGGCGGTGATATACGGCATGATGCCAAGAGCAAAAATAGAAAAATTCTCAAGAGCACCTCCCGAGAACATGTTAAACATACCGAAAAGGGTATCGCTGCTGTCGCGAAAAAACTCGGACAGGGCATCACCGTTTATACCCGGAGTGGGAATCTGCACCCCCATCCGGTAAACCGCCAACATGCTCAAGGTAAAAAGTATTCTCTTGCGTAATTCCGGAATATTCGCTGCTCTCTGCAATCCACTCATGATCTGTTATCCTAGCTAAAACATCCCAGAAATTATTTGGCTTCTTCCCCTGCCAGCTTTACTGACCCGCCAGCCTTTTCAACCAGCTCCCTTGCTTTTTTACTGATCTTGTCCACCCTTATATTAACCGCTTTCGTAATGTCGCCATTGGCAAGAACCTTGACCATCGCACCTTTTTTTATCACTCCCGCCTCAGCCAATACCTGCGAATCAATTTCACCTTCCACATTCAGGGAATCAAGGCTGGAAAGAGACACCAGGGCATAATCCTTGCCGAACTTGTTATAAAAACCACGCTTGGGTAAACGCCTTTGCAGCGGCATTTGACCGCCCTCAAACCCGGGCTTAACACCGGAACCAGAACGTGATTTATATCCCTTATGACCACGGCCAGCCGTTTTGCCATGTCCTGACCCCGGGCCGCGGCCAAGCCTCTTACGCTGCTTAACCGCTCCTTCCTTGGGAGAAAGATTTGCCAGTGTTATCATGTTATTCCTCCTCAATCCGGACCAGATGACCAACCTTATTAAGCATGCCCCTGATTTCCGGCGTATCCTTTCTTGTTACAGTTTTCTGCATTTTAGTAAGCCCAAGACCGACAAGGGTAGCACGGATCCTGTCAGTGCTGCCTATCCCGCTTTTGACCAAAGTAAATGTAATTGTCTCAGCCATTTGCTTTCACCTCTAATAAAAAATTCCCGAACCTGTCTAGCTGAAATTTATGCGGTCAATTCTTCAACTGTCTTTCCCCGCATCGCCGCAATTCTCTTGGCTGAACGAAGATTACGCAGACCGTCAAGGGTAGCCTTGGCCATATTATGAGGATTATGCGAACCAAGACATTTGGTAAGAATATTGGAGACCCCCGCAGCCTCAAGCACCGCACGCACCGCACCGCCGGCAATCAGGCCGGTACCAGCCGAAGCAGGTTTAAGCAATACCTTGCCCGCTCCATATTTGCCCTGAATTTCGTGAGGGATGGATACCTCGGTCAAAGCCACCGGACTCATATCCTTTCTGGCCTTTTCCACTCCCTTACGGATGGCCTCGGGGACTTGATTAGCCTTGCCCAAGCCATAACCAACCTTACCTTTACCGTCTCCAACCACAACAATAGCACTAAAACTGAAACGGCGACCACCCTTTACAACCTTGGCAACCCGGTTGATAAAAACTATTTTTTCGATGAGTTCCTCAGTATTTTCGCTTTTGGAACGCTTGAAATCAGACAAGGGACACCCCCATTAAAAAACATTAAAATATTAACCCGCCCTCTCTGGCACCTTCAGAAAGAGACTTCACTCTGCCGTGATATATGTATCCGCCACGGTCAAAAACAACCTTTTCCACCCCGGCAGACTTTGCCCTTTCAGCAACAATAAGACCAATCTGCCGAGCAACCCCGACCTTGCCCTGCTCGTCCGCCGGTTCAAAACCTTTATCGAAAGAGGAAGCCGCAGCAACCGTCCTGCCCGCCGTATCATCAATAACCTGGGCATAAATATGCTTGCTGCTCTTAAACACCCGCAAACGGGGCCGTTCCGCAGTACCCTTAATCTTCTTGCGGATCCTGCTCATCCGCTTTACCCTGGCAGTTGTTCTCGGATTCGTCCTAGCCATTTTTATCCCAATTATTATAGATTAAAATTACTTGGCCGCACCAGCCTTACCAACCTTACGCACAATACGCTCGTCCTCATACCTGATCCCCTTACCTTTATAAGGCTCCGGTTTTCTAATCTGACGAATCCTGGATGCAGTCAATCCCAAAAGCTCCTTATCAATGGACTCCAGAGCAATCTTGTTTTGTTCAACGGAAGCCGTAACATTTTCCGGCAGCTCAAACTCAACCGGATTTGAGTAACCGACATTAAGAGTCAACCTGCTGCCTGAAACGCTGACCTTATAGCCAACACCCTCAACTATCAAGGCTCTCCTAAAACCCTCTTCGACCCCGACCACCATGTTGTTGATAAGCGAGCGGGTCAAACCGCGAAAGGCCCGGTTCTGCTTATTATCAAGCCTTAGACCGACCTGAATTTCATTATCCTTGAGAACCACATCCATTTCCGGCCTTAACTCACGCTCAAGCACGCCCTTCTTTCCCTTAACCAGGATGCTCTGATCCTTTATTTCGACCTGCACACCTGACGGAACCGGAACTGGCATTTTTCCTATACGAGACATGATACCTACCTCCACAGTGCAGTTTTACTACCACACTTCACAAATTATCTCTCCACCAGTATTCAGGCTTCTGGCTTTACTGTCCGTAATCATCCCGCTGGAAGTGGAGACAATTGCAATTCCAAGACCATTCAAAACCTTGGAAATCTCACCAGCCTTTCTATACTGACGCAGCCCCGGCTTGGACACCCGCTTGATTCCAGTAATCACTGGAGTACCATCGGAAGCATACTTAAGATCAATGGTCAAAATCCCCTGTTTCCCGTCATCCGCCACCTGGTAGCCATTTATATAGCCTTCTTCCTTAAGTACCTTGGCAACGCTCACCTTAACCTTGGATTTCGGCATCCTGACCGCATCAAACCTTGCCATGACCCCGTTTCTAATCCTGGTCAACATATCTGCCAGGGGATCACTCATTGACATTGCGACATCTCCTTTAATTATCTTTTTCGCCCAAAGTAAACCAGCAAACCGCAGAAGCTACCAGCTTGACTTGGTAACACCCGTAATCTGACCCTTTGAGACAAGAGTTCTAAAACAAATCCTGCAAACACCAAACTTCCTGATAAAACCTCTAGGACGGCCACAAAGCGGACACCTGTTATATTTTCTTACCTTGAACTTCGGCTCGCGTTTTGCCTTTGCAATTATGGATTTCTTAGCCAAAACCACCCTCCAGTTGATTTACTTTGGTATAACATTAAAAGTGTCTATTTCCTGAACGGCATCCCCATCATTTTCAGAAGCGAACGGCTCTCTTCATTTGTTTTCGCCGTGGTAACAACCGTTATATTAAGTCCCTTAATCTTATCAATCTTATCATAGTCAATTTCAGGAAAAATAATCTGCTCTCTAACTCCCATCGAATAATTTCCCCTGCCATCAAAACCTCGGGGAGAAAGACCGCGGAAATCCCGAACCCTGGGCAGAGCGATGTTGACCAGCTTGCTGAAAAAATCATACATCTTGTCACCGCGGAGCGTAACCCGGCAGCCTATGGGCATGCCCTCCCTCAGCTTAAAAGTGGCAATAGATTTTCTCGCCCTGGTAACTACAGCACGCTGTCCGGCGATTCTGGTAAGCTCCTCCACCGCCCCCTCAATAATCTTCGGGTTCTGCACCGCCTCGCCAAGCCCCATATTGAGTACAATTTTCTCAATCTTGGGAATCTCCATGACGTTTTTATAACCAAATTCCTTTCTGAGTGCCGGTACACACTCACTTTTATAATAATCCTTTAGGGTACCCATCTATAACTCCTAGAAACCTGCTCCTGTGATATGCTACGATTTGGCCTCAATGGACTCGCCGCAATTCTTACAAAAACGTATCTTGATCTTCTTGCTGCCGTCTATAAGCACCTTCCTGCCTATCCTTCCAGTCTTGGTGCACTCTGGACAAATTAGCTGAAGATTGGAAACATGAACAGATGCCTCTCTCTCGACAATCTGCCCCTGTTGATTCATATCCCTGGGCTTGGTATGCCTTTTGATCATATTAATTCTTTCAACAACGGCCCTATCCTCCCGGGGAAGCACCTTCAAAATCTTACCAACTCGCCCCTTGTCCTTACCAGCAATGACTTCCACCTGGTCGCCCTTTTTCAGGTATGTTGTACCCTGTCTCATTTTTTATACCTTTCTCAAATCATTGTGTCCAAAACAGCAGGTTAAAGAACCTCTGGTGCAAGAGAGATAATCTTCATAAAACCCTGATTCCTCAATTCCCTGGCAACAGGCCCAAATATACGGGTTCCCACCGGTTCTCCATTTGCTCCAAGGATAACAGCAGCATTCTCATCAAACCTGACCCAAGTATCATCCATCCGCCTCATTTCCTTTGAGGTGCGGACAATAACTGCCTTCATTACATCGCCTTTCTTGACCTTGGCATGTGGGATCGCTTCCTTGATGGTAACCACAATAATATCACCTATTCCGGCATACCTCTTCCTCGATCCGCCAAGTACCCGAATACAAAGAACCTTTTTGGCACCCGAATTATCAGCAACATTTAGTACACTTTCTGTCTGTATCATAATTTCACCCGACTAATCACCGTCAACCAGCAGCCTGTTAATCCCTACAAGACCTGCTCAAGTACTGTTTTAACCCGCCATCTCTTTCTCTTCGACAAAGGACGGCACTCTTCAATAAGCACCTTATCGCCAATGTTACAAGAATTATCGGGGTCGTCCGCCAGATACTTCACACTTTGCCTAACATATTTTCCGTAAAGTTTATGCTTAACCCTGCGTTCGACCTGCACAACAACACTTTTTTCCATCCTGTTGCTAACCACAGAACCAGTTCTGGTTTTTCTGGATTTTTTATTTTCACTCATAGTATGATCAATTCGTAAACGTTATAAAGACCAGCGGCCCTACAATAATCAATTGCTCTTTTCGTTAATGATAGTCCGAATCCTGGCGATGTCTTTCCTTATTTTCCGCAAGCTGGAAGTATCCTCCAGCGGCCTGATGCGGTGCTTGAAAGAAAGGCTGCTCAGTTCACTGCGAAGCTTCCTTTCCTGCTCAGCTATTTCTTCTCCTGACAATTTACGAAGCTCATCAGTTTTCATAAGGTAGTCCCTCTTGTAATAATTTTAGTAGGAAACGGCAGTTTGGCCGCGGCAAGCTCCAAAGCCCTTACTGCAAGTTTCTCATCCACCCCGGCCACCTCATAAATAATTCGGCCGGGCTTAACCGGAGCCACCCAATACTCGGGACTGCCCTTACCCTTACCCATCCTGGTTTCAGCAGGCTTTTTGGTAATTGGTTTATCAGGAAAAACCCTAATCCATACCTGACCGCCGCGTTTAATCTTTCTGTTAATGGCAATACGGGCTGCCTCAATCTGCTGAGCAGTCATCTTGCCACTGGATAAGGCTTTAAGTCCATAATCACCGAAAGACAAAGCAGCACCCCGGCGGGCAGTTCCCCTGCTCCTACCCTTAAAAACCTTCCTGTGTTTAACCTTTTTAGGACTTAGCATTTTTACTTACTCCAAAACATTTCGGCTTAATCCAGACTACGCCTTATTTTCTTTACCGTGAAGTACTTCACCCTTAAATATCCACACCTTCACACCAATAATCCCATAGGTCGTCAAGGCTTCGGCAGTTGCATAGTCAACATCGGCACGCAGGGTATGCAGAGGCACCCGCCCCTCTCTCACCCATTCACACCTGGACATCTCTGCCCCGCCCAAACGGCCCGAACAGGAAATCTTAATCCCCTGCACGCCAAACCTCAAGGCAGAGTTAACCGCCTTTTTCATGGCACGGCGGAAGGCTATTCTCTTCTCAAGCTGAGAGGCGATGTTCTCTGCAACAAGCTGTGCATCCGCCTCCGGGCGTCTCACCTCTTGAATCTCCAAAATAACCTTTCTCTTGATCAGCTTTTCGAGATCCCGCTTGAGGATTTCAATATCCGCACCCTTCTTGCCAATTACTATGCCGGGACGGGCTGTAAACAGCTTGAGCCGAACCTTGTCGCCGGTTCTCTCAATAATAATCTTGCTTAATCCGGCATGATAAAGACGCTTTTTCAGGTACTTTCTGATTTTTTGATCTTCAATAAGAAACGAAGAGTAGTCCTTGTCAGCGTACCAGACAGAATCCCACGTCCTGATTATATTCAGCCTCAGTCCTAATGGATTAACCTTTTGCCCCAAAATAATCCTCCAAAAAGATTAGTTCATAACGCATTTAATCTTGAAAACAATCTACATCTCGTCAAGAACCACAGTAACATGACTGGTTCTTTTAATGATGCGGGTTGCCCTGCCCATTGCCCGGGGGCGAATCCTTTTCATGGACGCCCCGCCGTCAACAAAAATCTTCTTGATATATAGATTGTCAACATCAATCTGACCATCCTGGGTTGCATTGGCAATCGCAGACTCCAGAACCTTACGGATTATGCCGGCACCTTTTTTGGGCATAAAACGAAGGGTGGTTACGGCCTTGTCAACATCCATCCCCCTGACCACATCAGCCACCAGTCTCGCCTTTTGGGGAGATATTCGTACCGATCGCCCTACCGCTCTTGCTTCCATAGCATCACTCCAATAGCTACCAATTATTTTTTACCTTTTTTGTCAGAGGCATGACCATAGTAAGTTCTGGTCGGAGAAAATTCACCAAGTTTATGACCAACCATGTTTTCCGAGACAAAAACCGGTATAAATTTCTTCCCGTTATGCACCGCAAAGGTCAAACCAACCATTTCCGGAATTATATCCGAACGGCGGGACCAGGTTTTAATAACCTTGCGGGAACCGCTCTCCACCGCCGCATTAACCTTTCTCATCAAATGATCGTCAACAAAGGGACCCTTTTTTACTGAACGCGCCATTACTTGCCACCAATTTTAAGCCTATGATCTCTTCTTGACAATAAACCTGTCAGAAGCCTTATTCTTACGAGTCTTATATCCCTTGGTCGGAAATCCCCACGGGGTACAAGGATGACGACCGCCGGAACTTTTACCCTCGCCGCCGCCCATGGGGTGATCAACCGGATTCATGGCAACCCCGCGGACATGCGGTCTCTTGCCCAGCCAGCGTTTGCGGCCGGCCTTGCCAAGTTTCTGACTTTCATGCTCACGGTTGCCAACCAGCCCGACACAGGCCCGGCAGAGCTTGTTAAACTTGCGAACCTCACCGGAAGGCAGGCGGACCAGAACATACTGTCCTTCCTTGGCCATCAACTGAGCAGCAGCACCGGCAGTTCTCACCATCTGGGCACCCTTGCCAATCTTCATCTCAATATTATGAATAATCGTACCAAGCGGAATATTCATCAGGGGCAGACAATTGCCCGGCTGAATATCAACATTATCACCGGCAATTATCTGATCACCAACTGACACTCCATCGGGAGCAATAATATAACTTTTTTCCCCGTCCAGATAAGTTAGCAAGGCAATATTTGCCGACCTGTTTGGGTCATATTCAATGGCCGTAACCTTGGCCGCAATATCCTTTTTATTTCTCTTAAAGTCGATAATCCGGTATTTACGCTTATGACCGCCGCCAATATGACGGGACGTGATACGTCCGTAGTTATTCCGGCCACCTGATTTGGCAAGCGGAGCCGTTAAACTTTTTTCAGGACGCTTATCGGTCAGACCAGAACTTTTCGCAGAAACCTGGTGTCTTTTTCCTGGTGATGTTGGTTTATAAGTCTTGATTGCCATGATTTCCCAATCACTCCATCATCTTTTATATTTGATAGAATCCCAGCAAGCAGAGGGATTATAACTCTTCAGCAAAGTTAATCTGTCCCTCGGAAAGAGTAACATAAGCCTTCTTCCAAGGGCTGGTTGAGCCGATATACTTGCCGACCCGTTTTTGCTTGCCGTGCATGTTTGCAGTCCGAACCTCTTTAACCTTAACCTCAAACATGTCTTCCACGGCCTTTTTTATTTCTATCTTGTTTGCATTGGAATGAACCTTGAGGACAACCCGTTCATCACCTGTCTGCAAGGCCTTCTCAGTAAGACACGGCCCTTTCAATATGCTATGTGTTTTTCTCATAATGCCAACCTCTTCTCAAGGTTTTCAATGGCTGATTTTACAAGGATCAGCTTCCGGTAGAGCAGAACATCATAGACATTCAGTCCGTCAACACCAGTTACCTGAAACCCTCTAACATTCCTCGATGATTTGACTAAATTCTGCTTTTCACCACCGCCGACAATCAAACCATTATCCACTCCAAGGTTTCCCATTACCTCAACAAAATCCTTCGTCTTCGGCTGCCCCAGTTCAAATTCATCCATCACCACCAGGTTGCCTTCCTGAAACCTTGCACTAACCGCCATGGCCAAAGCCTGTCTGCGAACCTTGCGGTTCAGCTTAAAACTATAATCACGGGGCTTGGGGCCAAAAGCAACTCCGCCGCCCCGCCAGACCGGCGAAGTCCTGCTTCCTGCCCTCGCCCGGCCAGTTCCCTTTTGACGATAAGGTTTAGAGCCGCCGCCGCTGACCTCCACGCGGCTTTTAGTACAGGCAGTTCCAGCACGACGAGCAGCCAGCTGCTGACGAACCGCATCATGCAGCAGATACTTCTTCACCTCGAGATTAAATATAGAATCGTTTAACTCAATCTCGCCGACTTTCTCGTTTTTGCTATTAACTACGTCCACAGTTGACATTACATATCTCCCTGTTCTTCAACTTCCCGGCAAATTACTTGGAAAAGAGCTTCAAAATACCATTCTTCGCACCGGGAACCGCCCCCTTCAGCAACACAATATTTTCATCTTCACGGACATCCATGATAATTACATTTTTTTTAAGGACTGTGTCATTGCCCATGCGGCCCGGCATCTTCTTGCCCTTAATCACCCGGCCCGGCCAGGCACTGCATCCCACAGAACCTGGTGCCCGGTGGAAACCGGAGCCATGCCCTGCTCCACCGCCGGCAAAACCGTGCCGCTTAATAACCCCCTGGAACCCCTTGCCCTTGCTGACACCCTGCACATCGACAAGATCCCCGGTCTTAAAAAGGTCAGCCAGGGTAATATCCTGACCAACCTCATAATCAGATGCCTTATCATTACGAAACTCACGCACATGATAATAACCTTCAGAGCCAGACTTTCTAAAATGACCGGCAGCAGGCTTGTTCACACGGTTCCCGCTCTTATGGGAAAATCCAAGCTGCAAGGCATTATAACCATCAGTTTCCACGGTCTTTATTTGAAGAACCTTGCACGGGCCAGCCTCAACAACAGTTACAGGAGCCGCCTCACCCATTTCCGTGTAAACCCGGGTCATTCCTATTTTCTTTCCCAATATTCCCATTGACTTTGGCATAACTCGTTACCCAACGCTCCAGTTTAATTTCCTAACTTGCCAAGCTACGGCAATTTTATCTCGACATCAACACCCGCCGACAATTCAAGTTTCATCAAGAGATCTATAGTCTGCTGAGTAGGCTCCAGAATGTCGAGGAGACGGCGGTGTGTCCTCATTTCAAACTGCTCCCGGGATTTTTTGTCCACATGCGGAGAACGAAGCACACAAAACTTGTTAATGCTGGTCGGCAGCGGAATAGGCCCGGCTACAGCAGAACCAGTTCTTCTAGCCGTCTCAACAATTTCCGAAGTGGACTGATCAAGGAGCTTATGATCGTAGGCCCTGAGACGAATCCTGATTTTCTCTGTAGGTATCATCTTGCACCTTCTTACGCTTCAATTTCACTGATAACACCAGCACCTACCGTCCTGCCCCCCTCACGGATGGCAAAGCGGAGACCAGTGTCCATCGCTATCGGGGTTATAAG